>OLOU01000007.1_pt1 | contig 245666 bp, 281 predicted proteins | sample 1672101 | NCBI WGS metagenome assembly OLOU01 (sample SAMEA3136645, study PRJEB25190) | human gut metagenome | biome: human gut; feature: human-associated habitat; material: faeces | place: Austria | collected 2013
GTCGGGTTCGGAAAGTGCTGAGATTTTGCATACTCCATTAACATGATCTGCTGATGCTGGATGGAGTTTGACGGGTCATCCTTGCCGCCTTTTTCTTTGGTGTCCTCCACGGACAGTCTGCAATAAAGCGCTGTGATTTTGTCGGTTGCCCTTGTCATATTGTTATCCTCCTTCGGTGGGGCAACTGTCTGAACAGGATTGGATTCTGGGTTTATATCAAGAGAAACGTCGTTACTCATCGGCGTCCTCCGTGATACCGTTTTTATCATCGGCGGCGTTCTGTTCCATGATGCGTCTGAGCTTTTTGTCGAGGGTTTCCGTACCCTCGTAGCTGCCGGTTACGGTGTATTCCGTGCCGCCGTGTTCCTCCACGATTTTGACATCGGGCAGCCAAAAGGCGGACGGATTTTTCACCACGATGTTGCCCTTTTCATCGAAAGAAAACTCCCTCTTGGGGGCATCGTCGGGGCGCGGCTTGACCTTGGCATACGGGTCAGGATTGGAGAAATGAAACGAGCGGATTTCACCGTCCTCCTCGCCGTTATCAAAATCATCATCGGCAAAAATCTCGTCCAGTTCCTCGTCGGTCAGTTCGATGATCTCATTGTCATTTTCTTTTGGATTCACTTCGTCAAGCCTCCTTTTCATTCGCTTTTTTCAAACGACAATTCAGTTCGTAGAGTGCTGTACGGTTTGAGTCCCACTTGAGTTTTTGATTTGCTTCGTCGTAGGTCAACCATACGCAGTCGGTATGTTCAGGAGATAGCCGTACATCATCTTGACATTCAAAGCCAAAAGTATATTCAGGAATTACATAGGTGCTGCTGTCCCAATGTTTGCGACGCATTTCTGATATGATCGTAACTGGAATATACGACAGGCTTTTCAATCCAAGCCACTGAGTAGAATGTACACCACCCTCCTCAAAGGTTTCTCTTTTTGCTGCCGCCAAAGGTGTTTCGTTGTCCTCGCCGCCTCCGGCAATGAACTGCCATTGGTCGTGATCAGCACGGTGAAAAACGCAGTACATTGGAGTTCCATCGACAATCTGATATGGTATTGCAAGTATTTGAAAGGGTGCACGCATTGTAATCCTCCTCGACACAATTAGCCTTATCTTGTAGCAAAACGGACGAACGCCGTCAATGGTCAAGATGAACGGCTGCGCCGCCATTGACTTCCGTCCGTCTGTTTCGCTTTTTGGCAGACAAGGCGGCGGTTGCCGCCGATTTCCATTTGGAAAATGGCGCTTGCTAACATGGGAAACGGAGAATAGCAAGCACAGCAAGTGTATGTACACTCGCGAAATCCGGCGTGGTACGACCGGGATTTCCTTGCAGAATAGCAAGCAAATCCGGTGAGTACCCACACCGGAGCTTGCCATTCCGGCAAGCAATGCTCGCGTTTATACTCCCGTGCAATCTTGTTGGGGAAATGCCCCAAACCCCTGAACGATTTCAGAGAAATCGGCTGCGCTCCTACGGAGCTGAACTATCAATTGAAGATGCAAATTAACCACGGAGAAAATCGGTAATCATATCTTGCGAGGCATCATAGTCAATACCAGAATCAAAATCTTCTACTATGGCTTCTAACACTCTTCCTTCATATTGAGTTACACCACGAGAATTCCGCCCCGCCCAATGTTTAATAATTCTTGTGCCGGACAAGAGTTGTCGATTGAACATTGAACACAGCCGGGTTTGAATTGTCCTGTCTTCATCAATAGCAACGACAAAAACTAAGTACACGCTTTTCTCTTCGGAGAGAAACGAGAGCAATTTATCAATATTATAGCCTTTCGGGTTACTGGATAAGAACAAAACTTTTGTCTTAATATCCGTTTCCGTAAGATAATGCTCAAACTCTCGTTCATAGTCGCCCAATTCATCGGCTGTAAAAATTTCTGGGAGAGGTTGTCTTGTATGCAGACAGTTCATTAGGGTTGCTTTCAGATCATCTTCAGCAGTAATCAAGTATTCGATGATTCTTCCCCGCAAATTAACGTTGTCAATAAAAGCTGCGATTGCGATTTCTGATTCTACTGCGCGAACACGGTCATTTAAGTCATCGTTCAAAACCCCGTATTCTGCGGAATTCAAAAATGAAATTGCTCGGTCAACGGATTCTCTGATGCATTCAACCTGTAATTCAGTAGGCACAAATCTTTTTCCGGTGGGAGCAATATTATTTGTTGCTTCTACCAAACGGTCAAGATTTTCTTCAAAGGTATAGTTTTCGTGAGAATTATACAGAAACTCAAAGTTTTCAGGAATATTTTCAATGCCTTCAAACTCCCGCATGATGTCACTTCCGTTGAAACTGCCCTTGATGTTATCTCGGCGCAACTCCTGTGAAGAATGACTAATCTTCCTAAGGAACGTGGTGTTTGCCAACATCAAATAGTTGCGTGTCGGTGTTACTAAGCAAACTATAAATGGAATACCGTCGTATCTATGGAGCGCAGATAATGCCAAAACGGTATTGCCAAAACTTCTTGATGCTGCTTTGCAGAATCTAATTGCAAACCAATCGCAGTAATATACGCTTCTATCTTTCACAAGGCCAAACGCTTCTTGCACTTCGTTCTGCAAACGGCTCTTGTCTGTTCTTCCATCCTTGCTTGAAATGAAGTCGACTAACTGTCCAATAATTTCTCTATTGTACATATTGCACCTCTCAAAAATCAAACAATGTTTTCTGCATATTATCTGGCTCGATCATAGATGGAGGCTCTTCTGCTTTACGCCTGCATCCTTTTGGAGATTTTGTGTTCTTTGCTCTGCTTGAAGACGCATTTTGTTCAGATAAAGAGTTGCGCTCCCAAAAAACGCCATCAACATATCCTTGAATATCTGGATTACTCTCTGCAATCTCAAGTCGTTGCTCTGCCCACACACAATATTGAGCTTCTATCTCAATTCCAATATAATGGCGATTGAGTTTTTTTGCTACAACGCTCGTTGTACCGGAACCTAAGAATGGATCAAATACAACATCACCCTTTGAGGAACTTGCAAGCATAATTTTGGCGATCAGCTTTTCTGACTTTTGTGTGGGGTGTGCTGTGTTTTCCGCCATAGACCAAAAAGGAATCGTAATATCATCCCAGAAATTCGAAGGGCAAGTATCGCGGTAGTTACCGTTTTTAGTTTCAGCCCAATCCTTCGGTTTTCCATCTATGCGGTAAGGAGCAATAACCTTTTTTCTGATTTTGACAGCATCAAGATTGAATCTATAATTATTGCTATTTGTAGCAAACCAAATATCTTCCATCCCATTTTTCCAATTTGCTTTTGCGCCACGTCCTTTCTCGCGCTGCCATGTAATGCGGTTTCTGACATAGAAAAACTCACTTAATACTTTACCAACAATTAGGCTTGTTTCCCAATCACAGCAGACATAAATAGATGCATCGTCTTTTAACAACGGTTTAATTGCACTTAGCCATTGGCGTGTGTATTCTTCATAGTCGGCTTCTTTTTTCTTTGTAAATGTTGTTCCGTTAAAAGATTTTGTGAGATTATACGGTGGGTCTGCAATTATCAAATCTATACTCTTGGGAGGTAGCAACGAACATACATCCAGCATATCGCCAATAACAGTTTTGTCCAAGACTCCACCAAGGTCTACCTGCCTTTGTGTAACTGCGATACAACGATCAAGATAAATCTGTCCTTCGCTTAATGGGGTATCAATAGTTTTATTTCTGCCAGCTTTTACGGTTGCCATCTTCTTCTCCTTCACTTATCTGCTACTTTGTTAGAATGGATTACTTCACAAATATCCCCAATATCACAATTTAGATATTCGCAAATGCGCAGGAGAACGGAAAGGGAAACTTCTTCACCCTTATTGAGCTTACTCATCGTGCCAGGTGCGATGCCCAGATCTCTACGCAACATTACTTTCGTAATATCCTTTTGAATAAGAAGCATCCAGAGTTTTTTATAGCAAATTTTCATGCAAACACCTCTTAGATATTGCTTATACATGTTGGTATATAGAATATCACAAATCATCAACGAATTCAATATAATACTACGCTTATTCGCAAAAAAGCTTCAAGTTCTTGGAGCGATTGAACTTCTGAGATGAAACGTCCATTTTTTAGCTTTGAATTAATCTGTTGCTATGACTTCCGTGAAGACTAGATTGCCAAGCAGAAAGGTTTTGCCATATAGTGACCAGCTAATTTATGAAGCCAATGTGGTGAATTGCAACTGCTTTTATTCTTCTATCAAACCCACACAAATAGATAATATCTGATATGCTCACTTTTGAACAACGCCTCACAGAGCGAAAAACAAGCGTTTTTTGACCCTCAGATGTACAAAAACAGGCAGCACCCAACCGAAGTTGAGTGCCGCCTGTTTTGTTGTCCAATCCTGCTTGGCAGATGCCGATTTTGTAGTTTTCTCAAATTACTGTTTTATCGGCACACGCCTGAACGGCTGTCTCTTTTCATTATGTACGTTATTTTTCCTCGTCGGGTTCGGAGAAGAGCGTGTTCAAAACGCCGGTGTAGAGCTGCTCGGGATTTTTCTGGAAGCGCTCGGCGAGATCCTTGGCCATGACCTCCTTGGGAACCATCAGTTCCATCTTCAAGATGGGCTGGCTCTCGTCGTCGTTGAACGCGAGCGTGACCGTGTAGGTCCCGTTGCGGCGCGGCGCGATGTCGGACTGGATCTGTGCGCGGCGCTTGAGCTTCTGGTTGAAGATCGTGATGTTCTTGTCGGCGCGCAGGCGCACAGAGTAGGGGAGGCTCGACTCGCAGATCGCGCCGTTGTGCAGGCCCTTTTCCGTGATGGCGTAGAGCCCGTCGTCCGAAAGCGTCAAATGCTGCGACTCGACCAAATTGCTCAGGCATTCGGAAAAGTCAAAAAAGTCGATGCCGTCGTCGCACATCGTCAGCTCTTGCATGGCCTCGAACGGGACCGGCTCGATGAGCCGGGCAGCAACATACAGAATGAGAAATTTGATCTCCAGTTTGTCCTGGATAAAACCGACGCGCCCCATAGCGCACCTCCTCGGGTGAATTTACAGCGATCATAACACAAAATGACTGCCAATACCACAAAAAGTTGTCGGTATCAGTCGGTCAAAAACTATATTTAGTATAGCACACCTTTTTTCGCTTGTATAGGTCTTTTTCAAAAACACCAAGAACGCGGCACACCCATTTTCGCGCGCGGCATAGACTGGGGTGAAAGAAAGGCGCGGTCGCGCCCGACTTTCCAGTACTTAAAATAGGAGGTATTCTTGCTTTATGGCTGATAAAGTAGCAGCAGGCCACGTCGGCGGCGCGAACGGCGCGCGCGAGGCGGTCTGTATTCATACGAAAAAGATCTATTCATCCTGCCGCGACAAGGATTGCATTGAGGATTTGCGCTTTTACCCCACGGCCACGGCGCAGAGCGTTTTGAGCACGGCGCAAGGGCTGCGCGGCGGCAGCGCCGAGCTGATCTACACCTTTGTGGACGTCGAGCCCGTCAACTTTAACCGCGGGTACTACACCGTCGACATGCACTTTTTCTACCGCATCACCTTGCAGGCGCTCAACGGCAGCACGCGCTACACGGAGATCGAGGGTCTTGCGACCTTTGATAAGCGCGTCGTGCTCTTCGGCAGCGAGAGCGGCGCGAAGATCTACTCTTCCATCCCCGAGGCAAACGCTATCGACGCGCCGCTGAACCTGACGGCAAATCTCCCGACCGCGGTGGTCGATGTCATCGACACCAAATAGGAGTCCACGCCCCACGCACACGCTGCCAAATAACACAGCCAACACGCACATTTGGTGTCAATTACAACTGACAATGATACTAAATAGGCATCCAGCCAAATTCTGCAATTTCAATCTCTGACATAAGTCAATAATCCCCCACCAAATCTAACGAGACAGGAGCGATTTTTCTATGATGAATAGCAATCTCGAACAAATTCAAGAGAGACAGCGCGTCTGCGCCCGCATCATTGCTGGTGTTGCCTTCCTTGCTCTGCTACTCTTGCGGTGTGTGATTGAACAACTCTGCGGGTAAGGAGCGGTGTTGCACACGAAAACCTTGAGATAACATTCCTCATAGGAGGAGGGCGTATAGTGAACACAAAGAAGTTCGATATTCATTGGACAGCGACCCAGGCCGAAATCCGGCATTGGATGCAGAAAGAATCCGAGCGGATGGGGGACTGGCTTGACACATTTGTGATTTCGTGGACACACATCGGCGATGAAGAAATCTATCGGCTTGAACTATCTTCCGAAGCAAGCATGAAATTGGTCAGACGTGCGCAAGCAGAAGGGCGACTGCACGATTGCCGGTTTGGCACGATTCTGTGCCTTGCGTATGCCAGAGACAACACGGGAGAGTGCCTGCCAACCATTAAGGCAGAGGGAGACACCCTGTATTATGCACTACGGAAAGATTTCCATATAAAGAGAAATTTGGGCCATACATAAAGAGCGACCATGCGTTTTCGCATAGCCGCTTTTTTTATTTTCAAGTTCACAGAAAAACAGAAAAATGCCCGCAAATAAATACGCAATAAATTGACAATTTAGCAGTAATGTGGTATAATGAGAACCAAAGAACCAGGGTGCTTGTATTCTCAAGAATACAGGCAGAAAGGAGAATTTCGATGATAGGAAAGCAGGCAACCATCTATACAGACGGCTCTTGCATCGGCAATCCCGGACCTGGCGGCTGGGCGGCTGTCATCCTTTGCGATGGGAAGCAGATAGAGTTGTCCGGAGGCGCGAGCGACACGACGAACAACCGCATGGAGCTGATGGGGCTGATTCAAGGATTAAAGGCGCTGGACAAGGACACGACCAGCGTAAAGATATACAGCGACTCCCAGTATGTTGTACGGGCCTTTAACGACGGCTGGCTGAAAAGCTGGAAGCGGAACGGCTGGAAGCGAAAGGAAGGCCCGGTAAAAAACCTGGACCTCTGGAAGGAGCTTGATAAGCTGACAGCACAACGCAAATGCACCTTCATCTGGGTGAAAGGACACAACGGCAATCAGTATAACGAGCTGTGTGACCAGATGGCCTGTGCGGAGAGCGCAAAATACGCGGACGGCTGCGGCGAGGAAGATGATAGGCCTGCTGACATCCTGTTCAGTGTGGACGATATCCTCGCAGCACTCGACGAGGTGCTGAAAGAGGCGCAGAAACGGGAGCATGGTGTTGAGACGCCATGCGGCGGGATGGAGCTTTGCGACTATTGTAGAAGCGACGACGGGCAGTTCCTTTGCGCGAAGGCGTTTGTCCGCAGAAGGGAATTCTTGAGCAATGGAATGGATTCAGAATAAAACAATTTATCATACAATCGAAGAGGCAATTCTCGGTATGTCGGGTCAAAGCGCAGAAGAACTGTTATCGCCGAGAGAAGTGCCCGCAGAGCAAGTCTGCGGCATTAAGCAGGCGGGGGAGACCATTGAGGAATGTATCCGCAAGAATATGCCCGTCGTGATTGTCGGCGACTATGATGCGGACGGCATCACCTCGACCACGATTCTGACGCGGCTCCTGTATAGCATGGGCGTCAAGGTGCGGCCCATCATCCCCCGCAGATTTACGGACGGATACGGCGTATCCGATTCGATTTTGAAGGGCGTCGAAAACAGCCTTATCATCACGGTAGACAACGGCATCGCGGCCGGCGACGTTCTGGACAAGGCCGCCACGGAGCACGGCAACACGGTCGTAGTGCTGGACCACCATCTCGCAGATGGCCGTGAACCGAAACGCGCCGCTGTAATTTGTGACCCACACATGGACGGAGACTCCAGCCCATACAAGGAATATTGCGGTGCAGGTCTTGCGTTCAAGCTGGCGCAGTATATGCTCCGCGTTGCGGACATCAGTGCCATGCCGGATGATTTACTGGTACTTGCGTGTATCGGCACGATTGCGGACTCCATGCCGCTGACGGGTGATAACCGAGCTATTGTTATGAATGGCTTGCGACGAGTCAACAGCGGGGAAGCGCATCTGCCTGCCGGCATCAATCAGTTGCTCTGGACAGCCTCCTCCGGCGCTCCGATGAATGAAGAGACTATCGCATACACCGTCGCGCCGCTTATCAACGCGCCTGGGCGTATGTATAATGCCGGAGGAACGTCCGTGCTGAAGGCCCTACTGTGTACGGATAACAGCAACGCACAGGCCTATCTTGGAAAGATGGTTGCCATCAACAACGACCGGAAAGCGACTGTTGAGGAGTGGATGGGCAAAATCCGCGCCGCGATTGACACGCAGGAGAAGCTGTCCGCGCCACTCGTTGCATTCGCAAAGAAAATGCCGGAGGGCATCGTTGGTCTGGTTGCTGGCAAGCTGGCAAATCAGTATCATGTTCCAACCATTGTTCTGGTCGAAACGGAAGATGGCATTGCAAAAGGGTCGGGGCGGTCCTATGGAGATTTTGACATGAAGGCTATGCTGGACACCCTTTCTGACCTGCTTATCACATACGGCGGCCATGTGGGTGCTGCGGGCTTATCTTTGATGCCCGATAAGGTCTCCGAGTTCAGAAAACGTGCGAGGGATTACTGCACCGGTATTGAACAGGCGGGCGAGTATATCCGCTATGACATTGTGCTCCAGTCCAAGGATTTTGGAGCGGCAGTTCAGACGCTCAAGAAGTACCAACCGTTCGGACAGAGTGTCCCAAAACCCGTGTGTATGGTGAGAGGATTTCAGGCGCTCGGTATGCTGGAGATGGGCACGAATAAAACGCACATCAAGTTGTCCGGAAGGAATGGAAACGTGGTGGCATTCAACATGGCGGAAGCGTTCCGCAGCATGGGGAGTCCGGAGGTCATCGACGCTGTTGGCAGTCTCGGAGAGAATACCTTCCGTGGGGAAACAACCGTACAGTTTCTGGCAGATGATATCCGGGCGCATATTTGATTTATTTGAAAGGAGGGGGGCAAATCGTGAAATTGTCGGCTATCGGTATCACCCCGCAGAAGGAAAAGCAGTTCAACGGGAAAGGTATTTTCTCTGTTGAGGACATGGTACGCTACCTTCCGCGAAAATACAACGATTTCAGCAGAGAGACTGGAATCTTGCCGGAGGACCAAATCTCCTGTCTTATTGTAACGGTCAATAAAGTCTGTACCTACAACAACGGAAAGCCGTTGATGATTGTGTTTTGCGAAACGGAAGACGGAAAGCGTATCTTCGTCAAATGGTTCCATCAAAACTATCTCGCGGCAAAGTACGAAGAGTTCGTTGGACATAAGGTCTATTTGTGCGCAAAACTCGAATATAGCGCAGAATATGACAATTACTCGGCGACCTCGCCGGAAATGTTTGAGCCTCGTATCAGCATCGGAAAGCGTATTATCCCAGTTTACAGCAAAATTCCCGGCATGAGCATGGACTACTTGTCTGCAAAAATGGAAGCAGCAGTCAGTATGCCAGAGGCGCTGGGAGAGACGCTGCCTCCGGACATGGTTGCGGACGAGAAGCTGCTGCTTATGCGGGAGGCTTTGTACTCTGTCCATTTCCCGCAGAGCATGGCGCAGATAGAAAAGGCCCATGACCGTCTTCTTCTGGACGATATGGTGTACTTCGCCATGAGTAATGAATACGCGGCCAGAAGCTCCAGTATTGGCAGCCCCTTCAATATTAAAACGCTTGGCACCATAAAGGAAATCACGGAAAACCTGCCATATCAGCTCACGAAGGACCAGAAGGATACCGTGAATTCCATGATTCAGAAGGTACGGGAGGGAAAGCGCCTGAATGCGCTGGTCCAGGGCGATGTCGGATGTGGCAAGACCATCGTTGCCATACTGATGATGGCTGTGCTTGCGGAGAATGGGTATCAGGCAGTCCTGATGGCTCCCACGCAAGTCCTTGCCAAACAGCACTATGCCGACCTATGCGCAATTCTGGAGCCGGTAGGCTTCCACATCGCGTATCTCGGTTCCAACATGAAAGTGAAGGAGAAGAAGGCTGTTCTGGCGTCCATTGCGAGCGGTGAGGCAAATATCATCGTCGGTACGCATTCCGTTATCGGAAAGAGCGTTGAATATAAGAACCTTGGTATCACGGTTACGGACGAGGAACACAAATTCGGTGTTGCGCAGCGGGCGGCTCTGGTCGAAAAGGCGGCGGCGGGCGTTCACAGCATCACCATGAGTGCCACCCCCATCCCCCGGACGCTGGCGCAGGTCATTTATGGTTCCGCAATCGACCTCTACACCATCCAGACGATGCCAGCAGGGAGGAAGCCGGTTGTTACCGGTATCGCCACGGACGAAGAACGAATCATGCGATTTGTTCTGAGTCAGAAAAGAAAAGGCCACCAATGCTATGTGGTTTCGCCGATGATTGACTCCAGTGAAGATATGGCCGGAGTTCTTTCCGTGGAAGAAGTTAGCAGGGAATACGAGAAATGGCTGAAGCCATACGGTGTCCGCATTGCCACGCTGACTGGCAGAGACAGCAAGGAAACAACAGAGGAAACGATTCAGAAATTCAAGGATGGAGCGATTGATGTTCTTATTGCAACAACAGTCATTGAGGTCGGCGTCAATGTTCCGAATGCTACCGCAATGATTATCACCAACGCCGAGCGGTTCGGCCTTTCCTCCCTGCACCAGCTTCGCGGACGTGTCGGCAGAAGCAGCCTGCAATCCTATTGTGTGCTGCAAAGCAATGACCAGTCGGAAAAAGCGATGCAACGGCTTGGTGCAATGGTTCGAACCACCAACGGCTTTGAAATCGCGGAGGAAGACCTGAAAATCCGTGGAGCGGGAGACTTTCTTGGAACCAGGCAAAGCGGCGAAAACAAATACATGGCATTGATGCTGGCATATCCGGATAAATACAAGTATGCGCTAACTCTTGCCAAGCGGATTCTGGACGACCGGAAGAAGTGTCCCCTCCTCACGAAGGTGCTGGCCGAACAGGAGGACGAAAGTGGTGAATAATGTGACCTTCTGTATCCAGACACTTCCTCACGACAACTCAGGCTTTTCGCTGCCGTCCCCGGACTCGGCGGTGTTGCTTGAGGTTATCGACGAACATAACTGGCTGCACCCGGAGGACCCTATTGCCACGATGCTCACAAGCTCCTGTAAGAACACCTTCCAGGACGGGGAACAGTTGATTCCGGTCGGCTCCATTGAATTTGTTGAGAGTGGTCTGAGACGGTGGTATGGCATTGAACGCGGGCTGACTCCGCTTTTCATCCCAGAGCCGCTGAGGCCATTCGCCCACAGGTGGGTACAGGTTACGCATGGGAAGCAGCAGGCCGAAAGCGCCCTCGCCGACCTTGGCAAAGCATTCATTAAAAGCGCATCCGTCGTGAAGTGTGACTATGCCGGCATCTACCACGCAGGACAGAAGCTGCCGGACGATACAGACTACTTCGTTTCACAAACTATCGACATCGTTTCAGAGTGGCGCATATTTGTTCATCGAGACAACATTCTCGACCTTAAAAATTATTCCGGCGACCCGTGGCAAATGCCTGACAGGACCACCGTAGAGAAGATGGTTGAAGCCTTCACCAATACTCCGAAAGCATACACGCTCGATGTAGCCGTGCTGCGGAATGGCCAAACGGCTGTCATCGAGGTGCATAACTTCATCGCCTGCGGACTTTACGGCTTCACCAGCCCGAAACTACCGCTCATGTACTGCGATGGCATTTACTTCGAGCTGGAGCAGAAAATGTGATGCGGAACAAGGGCGAAAAAGATGCTCCCGGTTGTCCGGGAGCATCTTTGAGGTCAATGGCTCGAAAGCCCTGCAAAAAGACTACCAAGCCAGCGGAGTGCCTGCATGAGCATCACAATCAGGTCAGCATAAAGACCGGGAGCGAAGAAATAGAGAATAAACAGTACGCCAAGGATGCTCACGATGGTGGAGAGCGTATCCTTTAAGAACTTGACGGCGCAGGACAGCGCCATCACCCCAATAAACAGAGCTACCAGCTGGTCTGTACTCAGGCTTGATAAAAAAGTTTTGGCAGCATCAAATAATTCCGTCATGGGAAAACCTCCTTTGCCATTTTCCCAAGTATAGCGTACAAATTTCAAAACGCCAAATTTTCATTTTCTTGAAAGGAGATGGGATACTCCAACAAGTATCCTCACGAAATCATGAGTAGCAAAAAGCATAAAAAGGGCAGCCTTGTGAAGAAAATTGCGTCCTTCCTCGCAGTCTTCTTTATTCTGATGTCCGTAGGCTACGGCGTCGGGATTGTCCCGGAGTCATGGATAGACGCTATCGAGTACATCGCAAGTCCACTGGATGGCCCTCAAGGGCTATGGAAGGGCGATAAGAACACCGGCGATACGCAGACGTCAAGTCAGGACAACGCGGCGGTACAGGGTACACGGACGCAGGTCTCTGGCACACTCAATGTGGAATTCATAGATGTTGGACAGGCGGATGCAATACTCATTTACAACGATGAAAACGCCATGCTCATAGACGCCGGCAACAATCCGGATGGAAAACCACTGACCAATTACATTAAGAGCCTTGGCATCGACCATCTGGACTATGTGATTGGCACCCATAACCACGAGGACCACATCGGAGGTATGGATGACGTTATTACCGCGTACAGCTCCGAAGTCGATTACATTATGCTCTCCGAGGAGGAGGGAACGACCGCAACCTACCGCTCTGTAGTGGAGGCCGCAGACAGCAGCTCCGCCGAGCAGCTGACACCGAAGGCGGGGGAGACATATACGCTGGGAGATGCCACATGGCAGATTCTATCTTGTGATACGGATATGCCTGACCTGAACGAGTCCTCCATCGTTATTAAGCTCACCTATGGCAACACATCATTCCTCTTCACCGGCGATGCGACGATGAACACGGAGCAGGGCCTCGAAATGAGTGGCTACGACCTCAAGAGCGACGTCCTGAAGGTAGGCCATCACGGCTCCGCAGGTTCCACGGCAGATTCCTTCCTCGATGCCGTGGCACCAGAAATCGCAGTCATTAGCGTGGATTCCGAAAGCGATATGGGCGAAATGTACCATCATCCGGCAACCTCAACCTTGCAGCGTCTCAGCCAGCACGGCATCAAGGTCTACCGCACGGACGAACTTGGAACCATTCGCATTACCAGCGACGGCGAAAAGCTCGCTGTTTCGGCATTTGCAACAAGTACGGATGGAACCTGAGAACCCACATTCTTTTACTCTTGAGTTCTTATTGACAATCAAGCTGTTGTGTGGTATAATAACGTCATAAAGGAAGCCAAGCGAAGTTCGCTGAAACTAATATATGAGAGGAGAAAAACCGATGAAGATGGTCTGCTGAATTTGCCTATATTTTAGTCCGCCATTTCAAAGCACTCGCACGGCTCGTTATTCTTCTCACCGTAGAAGCGGATGTCATCGTCCTGCGACACCTCAATGTTCTTTGCGGTGCATTCGTGGTCGCCGTTGCAGATGTCGTTCGGGCGGCAGTGTTTGCATTTTCCGCAGGTCATCTTTTGTCCTCCTTTCCTCAACGGGGTTTCTCTTTCTTTACATTCTCATTATAGCACTTTTAGTCGTAAAAGTCAAGTTTTTTCCGAAAAAATTTTTCCAAAAAGGAACTTGAAGTCGCAAAACGGCGAGGGTTGTCAGCCCTCGCCGTTTTACATTTTCACCGGTCAAGCATCTTGCTCAACAGGCTATCGTACATCTGACGCAGCTCCGCACACCGGGCTTCGGATTCAGCAAGGCGGGTTTCCAGCATGGGGGGGTCTCGTCCCTCGGCTCAGCAGCCGCATGGGGCGCAAGACCGAGGGAAATCATCATCGCCTCCTCGATGTCCTCCATCTCCTCGGCGGTGACAGCCCCACGGTAGGAACCGAACCGCTCGGTAGACACAGAAGTGATCTGCTCGCACAAAGCCGTGCTCTCGCGGCTCAGGCTGCTGATGGTGACGTGGGTGGGCAGGTCCCGCTTGGGCTGCGTGGTGAGATACACAACCTCCACCGTACCGCTGTACTGATTGTTGCGGTTGTTGGACACCACGATGGCGGGACGACCCGCCCGCTGCTCACTGCCCACGCTGTACCCGCTCTCGATGTACCAGATGTCTCCGCGCTTAATATCCATTGCGCATTCCTCCTCACAGATTGAAGTCCACGTCCGCGTCATCATACTCAGTCCCGTGGGCGTGATTGTAGCTCTCGATGCTTTCGCCGGGAATGTAGCTGTCGCCGTCAGGCTCGAAACGACGGGCGCGAAGTACGCCAAGCAGGGTATCTACGGAGGCGTTCTTGTCCTCTCCCATGATGGCGTCGGCCTCATCGTCCGTGATGTTCAGTGTCACACCGAGACGCATCCACAGCTTATGGCTGACTGCCGCAGGGATGGGAGGGTTATGCCGGCAGCTGTCCGTGTTATTGGAATAATCGCAGTTACCTGTCCCACTGTGGAGACACTCATCACAAAGCATCAGACGCTCGCCACAGTAAGGGCAGAATGCCTTAAAGCCGTTTGCGTCAGTGTCCCAGAACATCTCAACCTCGCGCTCGCAGTGCGGGCAAAGCTCGGTGACAATGTTCGTCCGAGGGCCGTCCTCATCCAGATACGCCTTGCGCAGCAGCTCTGCCGCCTGAAATACTGTGTCATCACAGGCAGGGCAGTTGTCGCAAGTGTCACCCTTTGCCCACCGTTCCAGCCGCTCAATGACGCTCATCGGGTCGCTCGACACGACCTTTTCAGCGGTAATGTCGGTTATCTCCGAATCGAAGAAGTTGAACCCTGCGCGGGTGGCTTTGTTCTTCGCCTCCCGCTCGGATGCAGCTTCTACCTCGACTTCGCCGTAGCGGAGTTCGCTCACTCTGACTTTGTATTTCATCCGAATACTACCTCCTCAAACAAAGCATACTGGATAATCATGTCGGCTCCGTCAGCATCTACTTCGGACGGGTCGATTGAGCCACTTCCGGCGTCAATAGCCACAGGCACCCCGTCCTCTATCGCTTGGACCAATCCTCGTAAGAACTTGTCCAGCGTCAGCTCCCACTTGTCGCTGCTCTCGGCATCGTAGAGCATAAGAGAGCCGCCACGCGCAATCTGCTCGTGGGCGTACTCCCCAAGCCTCTTTCCAACGGGCTTTGCGGCTCTGCACCAGCCAGTAATGCCGCCATCCAGCGCCGTACACATAATGTCGTCGATGTCCTGCATTGTGACACGGGCCTTGAGTTCCAGTTCCACCTCAAACTCACGAGATTCGTTCATCATACCTTACACACCTCCTCAAAACTTTCCTTGCTGGCAGAGGCCAGCACTTCGTTGCCGTACTCGGTGAGCGTCTCTCTGAACCAACGCTCATTCTTTTCCAGCCACTTCTCAGCCTGCGCCTCGGTGAGCGTGATGCCGTTCTGTTCTGCGGCAGCAATCACATCTTCGGCGCACCAGCGAACTTGGGCGAACCAACGGCGCTCCGGTGAAGCATCAACCCCCGCAAAATTAAACTTTGGGCTTTTGCGGCGCTCCTCACAATGCGTCAGCCACTCCTGTACCTCACGTGTCCAGTGTTTGAGACCGGCGGTAAATTTGCCGTCAGAAAAGATGATTCCCGCATCGTTTTCAATCAGGTGAATCCAGATATTCTCATCGCCCCACTTGGGACGAAACTCGATGGCCCACGGACCGTCAGCCTTGATTCGGACCGCCGCAGCCGGCGTCGGGAATGTCATCACAAAGTCTTTCGTGTAATCCTGCTGCATCTGGCCGAACATCCAGTTTTCCAATTCAGCTAAGCCCGAAAAGGTTTTCGTCTCGTCCTTGCGGCGGTAATCGTTCCAGTATCTTTCAAACTTGGCTACGTACATCTCGCGCACCTCCTTACCACGTGCGCAGCAGCCCTGCCGCAATGGAGCGGCGGGTTCCGATGCAGCCAAATTCAGAGCAATCAGGCATATCGTGATTGTAGACATAGGCCATCGGCTCGCTGTTCGCCAGATCCTCACGGTCCTGCGGCCACTCCTCCGGGTAATCGCTGACGTAAAGGTAACAATCCATCTTGCCGAAATCCGTGTAGCTGCGGATGACGAGGTAAACGAGCGCATTGTGCTTCTCCTCGAAGTCCCTGATGCGCTGCAAATCCTCACCCTCGGCCCAGAAGAACGCTCCCACCGGCGGCTCACTGATGCTCACATAGCCGTCCTCCTCGAACTGCTTGATGGTCTGTGGGAAAATATCGGCCAGCTTCATGCGCTTGATGGCCTCGGCTTTCTTTTCGTCTCTTGTCATTTCAGGTATCTCCTTTCAGTCATCATAATCATCGTCGCCCAGCAGGTTCTCTTTCTAATCACGGTATCTGGGAACTCTGCTAAGGGCTTTATCAAGGAGCCAGAGGACAAAGCCTCCGGCTCCAAAGTAGACACCGAGCAAGCAAAGAATGAACAGCCCGGTAAACAGGTCTTCACTCATCATAGTCCACCTGCTTTCTCAACATACGAGCGTATTCGTTGTACGCATGGACGCTCTCGCGGTCATTCCAGTCGGTCTGTTTGTGCTTCTCTGCGAGGAGCGCATAATATTCGTCTCTCGTCATTTCAGCTCCTCCTCATCGTACATATCGCCGTAGTAATCGCCCAGCTCGCTTTCAAACAGCATACGGATCACATTGTCGCCGTGCTCCTTGCGCAGAGCTTCAAGCTCGCCCTCGGTGTAGAAGTCGAGCAGGGCGGCATATTCGTCCCGAATATCCGCTGGGACTTTCTTGAGGCTCGGAGCGTCCTCCAACACGAGCGGGTAAGTGCCTCGGCCCCAATCGCCCCAGCCGCCGTAACCGTATCGGCTGAAACGGTAGCTCTCGATGTACTCATACTGCGGGAAATCAGGCTTGGCCGCATCCGCGACAATCTCCACCACTTTCTTCACCGTGGCGTTGAGATGCTTGCGGTCGATGTACTCGTGCTGGGTGTGGGCATTGTAGTAGCCGGACGAAAGGTTCACCGCCGCCACGCCGAGTGCGGGAGCGATGAGAGAGATGTCGCTGAACGAACCAAAATCCGTTTCAAACCCCTTGCTCGTGATGTACTCCTCAAACTCCGGGTTGTCGCAGTCGTAGTAAACGGCGTCGTTCCTGCCCTTGCGGTCAATCTCGACCAGCATTTTCAGGCTTTCCAGTTCTTTCTTCGGGAGTTTTCCTTTCTGGAAACGGGTGCAGAACGCGCTTGCTCCTACGCCCCCGACTTCCTCGTCGCAGGTGAACAGCAGCCACGGCTTGACCGCAGACTGCTCGTAGACCGTCACGAGGGCGTAAACGCCGCAGCGGTCATCGCCGCCGATTCCCTGCGGGGACATCAGGATGCCGCCGTTCTGCGTCTTGCAGATGTGCTTCACAGGGGCCTTGTGAACCGTGTCGAGGTGGGCCACCAGCATAATCGGAGCCTCGCCGCGAACAAGGATGTAGCTGTTCTTGCAAACCGTCGTGCGGCCTTTGAACCGGTCGCACAGTTTGGAAAACAATTCTTTCTGGGTGGGCATCAGGAAATCTTCTAACTTTTTCATACCGCTTCATCCTCCTCTTTCTCGTCGATGACGGCGCCGCACTCAGGGCAGGTTCCGTCGTCACATCTCTCAATCATTGTGCCGCAGTGCGGGCAGACCTCGTAGGAATCCGTACAATTCTCGCAGACATAAGCGTGGTCACCGTCACGCAAGGTAACGAACGTCATATCCTCTCGGATGTGGTACTCATCGCATTCGTGGCACTGCTCGTAATACCTGTCACGGCAGTCCTCGCAAACAAGAACCTCATCGCCACGGGCGTTCACAACTTCCGTCATATCGTCCGTGCAGTGATAATCGTCACATTCGTAGCAATCGCTGCAATACTCAGCGCGGCAACTGTCACAGTAATAGTGGTCGTCAATTTCCGTAACGCAGTCGTTCGGCCAATAATCGCCGCAGCAATCGCAGTAGGTGTAATACTCGTCGCGGCAGTTCTCGCAAACTTCGGTCCAATTACCGCGTCTGTCTCTGACGGAATACAATTCCTCATCGACGTATTCCTCACAGCAATCGCAGTAATTTCCGCTGCGGCCGTCCTCGCAGTCCTCGCAATAAACTCCGCGGCTCGTCTCGCAGCCGCAGGAAACGCACAGGCCGTAGCTCCCGACCACGAGGCTCGTGAAATCCTCCGCGTGGTCAGCGCGGATGCTGATGCGGCCGTCGAAGTTCTCATATTCCCAATCGGGATAGCCGCCGAATCCGTCTCCGCGCTCAACGCAGAAACTCTTTTCTCCGACCGTCGGATAAGTCTTCCACAGGTTCGGAACATTTTCCAGCATCGAAATCTCGCGCTGAATGAGGTCGCGGTACAGCTTGGAATCCTCACTGGCCCCGTAAACGCCCCCGGAGGTGTTATACATCCGGCTCTGCAAAAGCAGCCCGTTCCCCGGCTTGTATGCGAAAACCTGCCGTGTGGTCTTGCGGTTGTTCAGGGTTTCCTTGTCGGCGGGGTCTGCCACGGTGAACGCGATGAACGAAACCTTATCCCGCGCATAACCCGTACAGCCGTTGTTGTACTCGTACTCGGTCGAGTTGAACGAATGGCAGCTCGTCAGGGTCGTACCGCGATGATCGCCTTTCGGATTGCTCATCGTGATGAAATGCGCCGGGTTGATGGAGACATACAGCTTGAACCCGATTTTCTTCGAGGTCAGCTCGTCCGCAAACTGCGCGTACAGCCTCTGGAAATCGCTGCCCGCCGTTTCATCCGCAACGCCCAGTGCCTGACAAAGCGCCTTGAAAACGCGGCTCTTTTTCTTGTTCGGGGCATAGGCTTTCGGGGCAAGCTGCTTGATGGCCGCGATGCCCTCCTGCTCAAAATTGGGGTCGTAGAAAAACCGGATGGCGTCATAAATGGGCGGGCTGTTGTCTGCCCGGCAAATCGCTTCGCTCAAGATGTCAATTCCCAGCGAGTAGATCCGGTTGGGGGCAGGGTCGTGTGTTCTGGTCCCGTTGATAACCAGCGCGTCGAGATTGGCGTCCCACACAGGGGACTTGCTGAACAGCTCCCGCAGCTCCTGCTTTGCGTAGCAGCTGTCGGACGCAAGCTGATTCACAAAGTTCGCCGTGCAATCGTCCATAACGCTCGTCTGGTCGGTGTGCTTGCCGTAATCGCTGATAGCCTGCCAGATATTCTGTTTCGTGCGCTCAATGAGTTCACTCATGTCCATTTTCTTTTAACCTCCTCAGCATTCCGTCGTTGATGTAGTTCGCAAAGATCCAGTTGCGGCAGGTCCTCTGCCGGCGGGTGAAGTATCCCGGCGGGTTCGGGACGTAGCTCTGGAAATCAACCCGCTTGGCATCCGTAATCGTCAGCCGGATATTGGCGTTGTCCACGAACACCGTCTCGCCCGGAGCGGGAATGAACGCCACGTGCGTGTTCTGGTGGTAATTGAACCCCGCGCTCAACCCGCAGAGGTAATACGCAACTGCTTTGGGGTTCTCTTTCACGTCGATGTCGATGAGTGCGCGGGGCTGGTGCAGGGTCCCGTGATAGACCCGGCTGTCCCGGTTGCCGATGAAACACTCGGCGCAGCATTTGTAGATGTTCACGGCCTGAATGTCTCTCAGCCAAAAGAACTCGTGGTATCGCTTAACTTCCAATGTCAGGTGCATTATTCAGCCTCCTTTTTCTTTCGCCCGCGCTTCTTCGGCGCGGGTTTTTCTTTGGTCTTTTTCGTAACCGGCTCGCTGACCGCCCAGCTCAGCTGGACCTTGAAGCTGCCGTCGCCCATCCGCTCGATGGTGCAGTTCCAGCCGTCTCCATCGGCGGCCATCTCATCCTCCTCGCGGTTGGCGCTCGCCGCAGCGTCCTGAATCTTCGTCAGCATCTCGTCAGCAACGATTTGCAGCGCCTCCGCAGCCTTGAGATACTCGCCAAGCCAGTAGGCGGCTTTCTTGTAGCTGCGGACGGTGTAGGTCGCCTCAGCTTGGAGGCGGCCAGTTCCGATCACGATGTCCATGACGTTCTCGTGCTCGACGAAATTCGCCTGTCCGGGTTCGTGAACCTTGACCCAACGGCCCTGTTTCAACTCTGCCATGATTTTGTCCTCCTTGATATGTACTTGCCCTGTCATCATCAGGCCGGGTGGGGCAGTTCCCGGCGACGCCCTTTCGGGCGTTTCGACTTAGATTGCTTTCAGCTGCTTTATGTACTCGCGCTCGGACTTGATGTATTCAATGTCGTCCTCACTGGGACCATTCTCGGATTGAATCAGTTCTTCAATGAACCTGCGCAATGCGCCCTCCATGATGTCGATGATTTTCTTATCCATCTCGAAGTCTCCTTTCTTGACTGTGGGTGTTTTGCTCAAATCCAGCAAACTATTGAGATGATGAAGATTGCAAAAACCGTGATAATCCTTGCTATGGCGCCGCTATTGCTTACAGCCTGCGGAACAGACGCTGGCAGCCAAACGGTTTTGCCGAAACCTGAGATGGCGACCAGCCAGCCGGAGTATCCAGAGGTAAAAGAAACGCCCGTCCAAAATGTGTGGACGGACGAAGAACTTGAAGCTATGGCGCTTACCCTTGCGGGAGAGTGCTATGACGACAAGGAACACGATAAACGCCTTGTCTGTGAAGTGATTCTGAACCGTGTCAGCGATGGACGGTTTGGAGATTCCGTTTTAGAAGTTGTCTCTGCGCCGAATCAGTTCTCTGGTTATTGGGAGCAGTCCCGTGAGATTACCGAGAACGACTACGACGTGGCGACCGAGGCTCTTGAAGATTGGTATGAGAGCGGCTGCGAAGCCCTTTCCGATTACCTGTTCTTTGTGGCCGGTGACAACCGTGAGAACGTATTCCGTTGTGAATACTAATCAATAAATTTCTAAGGAGGACAAAACCATGCTCGAAATGAAACTCACCATCGAGGCGCCTGAACTGGCAAATGCGCTGAACAATCTCGCCGCTGCTCTGGGCGCAAGACCTTTCCCGACTGCACAGCAGGCTCCTGCCGCACCCGTGCAGCAGCCCCAGCCCGTTGTGCCCCAGCAGGCCCCCACCGCCGCACCTGCGCAACAGCCCATGCCGGCTCCCGCTCCTGTGGCCCCTATGCCTGCTCCTGCTACCACTGCACAGCCTAATACGCCCGTGGCTGGCGTACCTCTCGCACAGCCGCCCAAGTACACGGTAGACCAGATTATGGCTGCTGGCGCTCAGCTGATGGACGCAGGCAAGGTGAACGACCTGATGAACCTGCTTCACTCCTTTGGCGTTCAGGCTGTCATGGATCTGAAACCTGAACAGCTGGGCGCGTTCGCTACCGCCCTGCGTGACATGGGGGCGAAGATTTGAGCGCCCATGCGCTCCTCTCGCCGTCCAGTGCGCACCGCTGGCTGAACTGCCCTCTGGCCCCACGGCTTGAGGCGCAGTTACCTGAAAAGCCCAGCGAGTATGCGAGAGAGGGAACGATTGCGCACAGCATCTGTGAGGTCAGCGCCAAGCTGCACTTCAAGAAAATCAAGAAGACCGAGTACAACAAGGTCGTGAAAAAGTACAAGGCCGACCCGCAGTGGGACGACGAGATGTTGCAGACTGCGGAAACCTATTCTGAGCACCTTGCTGAAAGAGCGATGGGGTTCGACAACGAGCCGTACATCGCTTTCGAGGTTAAGGTGGACATATCCGATGTGGTCCCCGAAGCCTTTGGCCGGTGCGACTGCATCATGTTCGGCGGCGACACTCTCGTCATCACCGACTATAAGCATGGGAAAGGCGTTCCTGTTTCCGCATCGGACAATCCGCAGCTGAAACTCTACGCCCTCGGAGCGTTGAAGCTCTACCAGCCGCTTTTCGGCAGCTCACTGAAAAACGTGGAAATCACCATCGACCAGCCCCGTATCAATCTCTACGACACGTGGGGATGCAGCGTCGAAGACCTGCTTGCTTGGGGCGAGGAAATCAAGCCGAAAGCGATGATGGCCTACATGGGCTTTGGCGAGTACCACGCAGGCAGCTGGTGCCAGTTCTGCCGAGCCAATGGCATTTGCAAAGCGCAGGCCGCACAGCAGATTGGAGCGTTCGACGATTTCAAAGACGCGGTTGAAAGCCGCAACGTGGCGCTCCTCTCCCCCGATGGCATGAGCGACGTGCTTGCGCGGGGTAAGGACCTTGTGGCGTGGTACGAAGCTGTGAAGAAGCGGGCGCTTGAGGCCATGCTTAACGGAGAGAAAATCCCTGGCTGGAAAGTTGTCGCGGGCCGCAGCTCCCGTGTTTGGAGCAATCAGGACAAGGCTCTTGATACGCTTATTGAGAACGGGATTGACCGGGCGGTCATTTACGACAGCGTTCCCAAGACACTGGCGCAGCTCGAAAAGGTTCTCGGCAAAAAGAAATTTGAGGAGCTGGTCGGTGAGTTTGTTGTGAAGCCGCAGGGCAGCCCGACCCTCGCAGATGAGAATGATTCCCGTAAGGAGTTCAGCAGCGCCGCCGCCGACTTTGCGGAGGTGGCTGACAATGGCTCGAAATAAATATCCCGGCTACTGCTATTGCTGCGGCAGTTGGGTAGAACCCGGATATGGACACTTCGAGAGGCACAACGGCGGCTGGCGCATTAAATGCGTGAAATGCGCCAGCGGTCGGGTCCTTACAGAAGATGACCCCGGAGTTAAGTGGGCAAGAAAAACAGTGCAGAGTGAAATCGAAAGGAGAAAAACAGTTATGTATAACAATGTGCCTACGAAAGTTCTGACCGGCGAGGTTCGCCTGTCCTATGTCAATCTTGTGCAGCCGAGGGTGAACAACAACGACCCCACGGCTACCCCCAAATATTCCGTGACCCTGCTTATCCCCAAGACCGATACGGCGGTCAAGCAGAACATCGACGCCAGCATTGAGGCCGCTGCTGCCGATGCGCAGGGCAAGATTTGGAACGGCGTTCGCCCTCCTGTCATGCCCATCCCCATCCATGATGGCGATGGCGTCCGCGAGAACGGTACGCCCTACGGTCCCGAATGCAAGGGCTGCTGGGTCATTACAGCCAGTTCCAAGAACAAGCCGCAGGTGGTCCACCAGAGCGACATCAACACCGAGCTGCTCCCGCAGGATATTTACAGCGGTATGTATGCCCGCGTGACGATCAACTTCTTCGGTTACAACCGTGCGGGCAAGCGCGGCGTAGGCTGCGGGCTGGGCAACGTGATGAAGACCCGCGACGGCGAGGCTCTTGCCGGCGGCGCCAGTGCAGCGGCTGATTTTGCCGGTGTCGGTATGGAGGCCGGCGCTCCTGCTACTCCCGCCTATGGCGCGGCTATGCCGGCCACTCCGGGGCATATGACATACCCCAACACAGGTATGCAGCAGCCCAACCCGCTGGGCGTCCAGCCGGGGGCAATCAATCCCTTAACCGGCCAGCCGTACTTTGGATAAATCGAGCAAAGGCGCACGGCCACCCATAAGTGGTCGTGCGCCTTTTTCATTAAGGAGGATAAACGCTATGAAGAAACTGACTTGTCTTGTGTGCGGGACCGAATTCATTCCGCAGATTGCAGATCACTACGTAGCTGTGACCGATAACGCCGGTTCCGGTCTGAGCCGTCTCGCTGGGAGTGCGAAGCCTGAAACTTATTACGATGCTTTTGACTGCCCTCAGTGCGGCTGCCAGCTGCGTCCGAACACTCGTCTGGTGGAGGTTCCTGAAAAGGAGGAAGACTGTGAAAAGAGCTGAGATTTTAGAGGCTGCTCGTGTCTGCGTCTGCGGGGAACGCCAGCAGGACTATGGCACACCGGAGAGCAACTTTGAAAACATCGGTCTGTTGTGGGGCGTCTACCTGCGGGCTGCTCATCCTGAGCTGGCTAAGGTCATGGCTATCAACCACATCAATGCCAAAGACGTGGCTACCATGATGGGGCTGCTAAAGGTGGCTCGGATTGCCACCGGGTACAAGGAGGACAACTTTGTGGACCTTGCCGGTTACGCAGCCTGCGCCGGCGAGATTGCCGCCGCTGAGAGAGGAGGCGGCGACCATGACTGACAGCGTGTTCCGAATTGAATATCCGACGGGGTATATGGAGCTGAACGTCAGAGAGTTCTTCGCCAATGCGAATAAGAAGCGGATGACAAAGGTTCTCAAGCTGGCAAAGCAGTATTGCAGTGACCTCCGCAGGGAGGAACTTATCAATGCGCTGCGGTCTGAGGTTGACCGGCTGAACGAAGTGATTAAGAAGCTGGAAAGCCTGAGACAGTCCGAGCAATATTGCTTGCAGGCGTTTTTCCCGCAGGTGCGGATTGAGCCGTCTGGTTATGAAAAAGCCTTGCGCCGGCAAAGGGAGAAACTCACGGAGAGCGTGGCTCTGATTAGGGACGAGAGGTGGGACGGATGACGCATATCTCGATTGACATTGAAACATACAGCAGCGTCCCTATCGCAAAAGCCGGGGCGTACAAGTACGTGCAAAGCCCTGACTTTGAGATTCTGCTGTTCGCGTACAGCGTAGATGGCGGTCCTGTGGAAATCGTGGATCTGGCGCAGGGAGAGCTGCTGCCGGAATGGTTGTTCAACGCTCTGAGCAATCCCGCCTACATCAAACACGCATACAATGCGGCATTCGAGTGGTATTGCCTCTCGAAGTTCTGCGGACATCTGCTGCCGGTGGACCAGTGGCGGGACACGATGCTTCACGGCCTTTACTGCGGCTATACGGCAGGCTTGGACGCAACCGGTAAGGCTCTGGGTCTTCCTGCCGAAAAGCAGAAGCTCTCAGTCGGCAAGGCACTTATCCGCTATTTCTGCGTCCCTTGCGCCGCCACGCAAAGCAACGGCGGCAGAACACGGAATCTTCCCAAGCATGACCCTGATAAGTGGGCACTGTTCAAGACTTACTGCAAGGGCGATGTTACGACCGAAATGGAGATTGACCGCAGGCTGTCGAACTTCCCTGTTCCTGCGGACATTGAGAAGCAGTGGCAGACCGACCTCCTCATCAACGCGAGGGGTGTTGCGGTAGATATGCAGATGGTGCGCGGGGCGTTGGAAATCGACGCCGCCTCCCGCGATAAGCTGACGGCAGAGGCGGTCTCCATCACTGGCCTTGAGAATCCAAACAGTGTGTCGCAGCTCAGCAAATGGCTTGAAACCAACACGAACCAGCCGGTGGGCGACCTGCGGAAAGACACGGTCGCGGCGATGCTTGACAGCAAAGCCGTGACCGGTCCCGCAGAGAGAATGTTGGAGATCCGTCAGGAGCTTGGTAAGACCAGCACGAAAAAGTATGGCGCTATCGAAGCCGCTGTGTGCGGAGACGGGCGTGTCCGGGGGCTGCTTCAATTCTACGGAGCGAACCGCACCGGCAGATGGGCGGGACGGCTCGTGCAGGTGCAGAACCTACCGAGAACCTACATCGACATGAAAACACTTCCGTGGGCGCGGAGTGCGGTCAAGGAACGGAACGCTGATAAGCTGCGGTGTATGTACGGCTCTGTGCCTGATACCCTTTCACAGCTCATCAGGACATCGTTTATTGCGTCCAAAGGCAATACCTTAATTGACGCGGATTTCAGCGCCATCGAAGCACGGGTTATTTCGTGGCTGGCGGGAGAGCAGTGGCGGCTCGAAGTATTCAGGACGCACGGCAAAATCTACGAGGCGTCTGCCAGTCAGATGTTCGGGGTTCCGATTGACAGAATCAAAAAGGGAAATCCCGAATACGAGCTGCGGCAGAAAGGCAAGGTCGCTGAACTTGCCCTCGGCTATCAAGGCAGCACAGGCGCCCTGATTGCGATGGGCGCTCTGCGAATGGGCATACCCGAAGATGACCTGCCGGACATCGTTTCCCGCTGGCGTGACGCGAACAGGCGCATTGTGGACCTGTGGTACGCTGTGGAGAACGCGGCAGTATCGGTCATCCAGACAGGACGGCCTGCGGGTGTGAGAAACCTCATCTTTGCCCGAGAGATGGATATTGAACACGGGCTGGACTTCCTGACGATAACGCTGCCAAGCCGCAGAAAGCTGTATTACGCAAACCCGCAGCTCGGTGTGAACTCGTGGGATAAGCCCTCCATCTTGTATAGCGGTGTGAACCAGACCACCAAGCAATGGACGCAGCTTGAGACCTACGGCGGCAAGCTGGTGGAGAACTGCATTCAGGCAATCGCCCGCGACTGTCTCGCGCTTGCGATTGAGCATTTGGAGGACGCCGGGTATCAGGTGGTGTTCCATGTGCATGACGAAGTTGTGATAGATTGTCCTGCCGACCGAGCGGATCTGGACGATGTGGTGCGGCTGATGACGCAGCCCATTCCGTGGGCGCCGGATTTGCCGCTGAACGCAGACGGCTGGGTCGGGGACTTCTTTAGAAAGGATTGACGATATGACAAGGAAAGACAGAGAGGAAAACCCCGGCGAATCCTTTGACGGCGGTTATCACCTCTACGCAAAAGAGCAGCACGATGCGCGTGTTGCAAAGAACCCCGACCGGATTCAGTACGCCATAGAGCAGTTCCAGCGGAACAACATCGAGTTCACGCTGAAAAACGCCCAGAGCGGCCACTTCCACTGCCGCCGGCAGTCGGATGACAAGCTGTTTCAGTTCTGGGCGGGAACCGGCAAAATCATGGGCTACGACAATGTTCGCGGTATCCATGCGCTGATTAAGCTGCTCAAAAGGTAGGTGAGATTATGGCGCACGATAAGAAACCACATCTCTATAAGAACTCGGAGGGCTACAACGACCCAACTGTGGGCGAGGCGATGAGCAACATCGAGGCCGAGGAGCGCCGGGTGCTTGAGCGGATAAGCGCGCTCATCCCGATTATGAAGAAGACCGCTGAACTCGTCGGTTTTGAGGTGGTCGGGCGCATAATCCTCATGGATAAGGAAACCGGCAAGAAGTACAAGTAAAGGAGGGCTGGGCTTAATGCAATACGACAGAGAGATAACGATAACTGTCGGCAACAACCGAAAAAGCGTAAACTGGCAGCCCCAGTCCATCATGCTGTCAGAGTTCTACGAAAAACTCAGGATTCCGAACCGCTCTACCGAGACCATGCAAGAATACCTGAACCTGAAAAAGTCGGAGCAGGACGATAAAAAGGACATCGGCGGGTTCGTCGCAGGTACATTGTCCGGTCCGCGCCGCAGGGCGGGGGCCGTGACAGGCCGCGACATCATCACGCTTGATTTCGATACGATACCGCCGGGAGGCACAGATGAAATCCTGAAACGGGTTGACGGGCTTGGGTGCGGCTACTGCATCTATTCCACGCGCAAGCACTCGCCCGCAAGCCCCCGTCTCAGAATATTAGTCCCTTTTGACCGGACGGTCACTGCGGACGAATATGAGCCGTCTGCGCGGTTTGTGGCGTCCATTATCGGCATAGAGTTCGCAGACCCGACCACATTCGAGGCCACGCGCCTGATGTACTGGCCGAGCTGCTGCTATGACAGCGATTATGTGTTCACCTTTAGTGACAAGCCGCTGCTTGACGCTGATGGGCTGCTGCGCATGATTGACGAGCGGCTTGGGGACTGGCGGGACGTATCGAAATGGCCGCAGGTTCCGGGCGCGGACAACGCCTATAAGAAGCTGGCGATGAAGCAGAGCGACCCTCTGAGCAAGGCCGGCGTGGTGGGCGCGTTCTGCCGCACATACGACATCTACGGCGCTATGGACACCTACCTCGACGGTATTTACGAGCCGGTGGACAATTCACGCGGGCGTTTTACCTACCTCGGAGGAACGACAACAGGCGGCGCTGTGGTGTACGAAAACGGGATGTTCCTCTACTCCCACCATTCCACTGACCCCTGCTGCGGCAGGCTTGTGAATGCGTTCGATTTGGTGCGTATGCACAAGTTCGGGGAGATGGACGACGGGGCTGACCCGAATACGCCCACGAACCGGCTGCCGTCGTATGCGGCGATGTGCAACCTCGCCATCGAGGACCCAAAGGTCTCGCGGCAGCTGGCAAAGGAACGGGCCGATTCTGCGGTCAGCGATTTTCAGGGGCTGAGCGAGGCGCCGGCTGCCGAAGCTGAGAACTTCGACTGGACGATGGACTTGGAGCTGAACAAGCAGACTGGTACGATAAAGGCCACCATCGACAATATCTGGCTGATTCTTGAGAACGACCCGCTGCTCAAAGGCAAGTTCGCCTTAAATGAGTTCGCGGGGCGCGGAGAGATCCTCGGCGACCTGCCGTGGAGCGCCTTTGAGAAGCGGCGCGGCTGGACTGACAATGACAATCAGGGGCTGTACTGGTACTTCGAGAAAGTCTACAAAATCACGGGCAACGGGAAAATCGACGGCGCGCTGTCCCTGCACAGCGAGAAGCACAAGTTCAACGATGTGCGCAACTACCTTTCGTCCCTGTCGTGGGACGGCATTTCTCGCCTCGATTCCCTGCTGATTGACTACCTCGGCGCGGAGGATAAGCCCTATGTGCGGGCGGTCACGAGAAAGGCATTCACGGCGGCTGTGGCGCGGGCTATGGAGCCGGGGTGCAAATATGACACCATGCTTATCCTCACAGGGCCGCAGGGCATCGGAAAGTCCACGCTGCTGGACAGGATGAGCAAAGGCTGGTTCAACGACGGTATCAGGACATTCGAGGGCAAGGAGGCAAGCGAGCTGCTGCAAGGCGTGTGGCTGGTGGAAATCGGCGAGCTGGACGCTTTCAGACGGACAGATGAAGCCCGCATCAAGCAGTTCCTCAGCTTGCGTTCGGACCGATTCAGGGCGGCCTACGGGCGGCACGTAAAGGATATACCGCGATGCTGTGTGTTCTTCGGCACGACGAATACCCCCGTGTTCCTGCGGGATAAGACCGGCAACCGCCGGTTCTGGCCTGTGGATGTGGGGGTGGTCCCACGCACGAAAACGGTATGGCGGGACCTCGATGACGAGCTGGACCAGATATGGGCCGAGGCGGTTATGCGCTGGCGGCTGGGTGAAACGCTGTACCTGACAGGCGAGTTGGAGGAGCTGGCGAGAGCCGAGCAGGAAGATCACAGAGAAGTCAGCAGCAAGGAGGGCATCGTCCTTGACTTCGTTGAGAAGCTGGTCCCGGAGGACTGGCAGAAGTGGTCGCTGGACAAGCGGCGGCTGTTCCTCAACGGCACAGTTGAGGGGTCTGCAAACCTTGTAAAGCGGGACCGCGTGTGCGCGCTGGAAGTCTGGTGCGAGGCGTTCGGCGGTCAGCCAAAGGATTTCAAGTATGCCGAGGCGACTGAGATAAATGACATCCTGCGGTCTATGCCGGGGTGGGAAAAGTCCTCGAACGGGCTGCGATTTGGCTACTGCGGATACCAGCGTGGGTTCCTCCGTCGCTGAAACATTGGGGATGAAACATCTGGGGCCGATTTCACCATAAGTCTAACATCAGGAAAAATTAGAGAAGTTTAGGCGGGAAATTCAACCAGATGTTTCAGCCCCGAATGTTTCAATGTTTCGGCCAATGTATCGCCAATGTTTCAGCTAAAACCCGCACCGTTACTGGCTTTTACGGGTATTTGAAACATTGAAACATTCATTCTTAATAGAGTGTGTAAATAGGGATATTAGAAAGGATTTAGAATTATAGTCGCACGACTTACGCGCCTAAAGCGCCTAACGCGCCTATACGCGCGTAAAGTATAGAAACACCAATGTTTCAGGAGGAAAACATGAATGAAAGTCGAATTGAGCGCCGTCTTGTTGATGGCGTGAAGAAGTTGGGAGGTATGTGCCTAAAGTTCGTAAGCCCCGGCACACCGGGCGTTCCTGACAGGCTCATCATCACTCCAACTGGACGAATCATTTTCGCAGAGCTGAAAACCGAAACCGGTCGTTTGGCAAAGATCCAGCGGTATACGATTGGAGAGATGCAAAAGCGCGGCGCCGACGTGCGCGTGGTAAAGGGCATCGACGAGGTTATGCAGCTGCTTGCAGAAATTGAGGGAGGTGGGGGCCAATGAAGTTTGTCCCTTATCCGTATCAGCAGTATTGCATTGACAGCATTATTTACAACAGGGCCGTCGGCTTATTCCTTGACATGGGCTTGGGCAAGACGGTTATCACCCTGACTGCCATTCACGACCTGCGGTATAACAGATGGGAGGTTTCAAAGCCCCTCATCATCGCACCGAAAAAGGTTGCGGAGGCCACGTGGACTACGGAGGCGAAGAAGTGGGAGCACCTGAAAATGATGAGGGTCGTTCCTGTTCTCGGTACAGCGCAGCAGCGTATCCGTGCTTTGGCTACGCCTGCGGATGTCTATGTGGTGAACCGTGAGAATGTGCAGTGGCTGGTCGAGCATTTCAAAAATGCGTGGCCGTTTGACATGGTGGTGCTGGATGAAAGTTCCAGTTTCAAGAACTCCCAGAGCAAGCGGTTCAAATCCTTGAAGCTGGTGCGCAGCAGGATAAAGCGCATCGTGGAGCTGACGGGTACTCCGTCCAGTAACGGGCTTGAGGATTTGTGGGCGCAGATTTATCTCTTGGACGGCGGCGCACGGTTGGGAAAGACCCTCGGCGCTTATCGGGATAAATACTTCGTCCCCGGCAGGAGAAACCGAACGACGATTTTCAATTACTCGCCAAAGGACGGCAGCTTCGAGATGATTAAGCAGGCCATCAGCGACATCTGCATCAGTATGAAAGCAGCGGACTACCTGACCTTGCCTGATATGCTGGTGAACAATGTGCCGGTAGCCCTTGACGCTGCGGCGGCAAAAGCCTATTCCCAGCTTGAGACGGAGCTGCTTTTGCAGGTGGACGAAGACATGATAACCGCCGGCAGTGCGGGAGTTCTGACGGGAAAGCTCTTACAGCTTTGTAACGGGGCGATTTACAGCGAGAACAAAACGGCGGTCAAAGTCCACGACTGCAAAATCGACGCTTTCTTGGAGTTGATTGAGCAGCTGCACGGGCAACACGCCCTTGTGTTCTACAACTTCCAGCACGACCGGGACAGGCTGGTTGAGGCTTTGGCAAAATACGACCTGCGCGTCAGGGTTTATTCCCAAGCGAAAGACGAGCAGGATTGGAACAACGGAGAAATCGACATCTTGCTTGCGCACCCCGCGAGCTGCGGCTACGGCCTGAATTTACAGCGCGGCGGCCATCACGCCATCTGGTTCGGGCTGACATGGAGCTTGGAGCAGTACGAGCAGGCGAACAAGCGCCTGCATCGTCAGGGGCAAGAGCATCCGGTCATCATCCACCACCTGATTGTGCAGGGCGGCATGGATGAGCAGGTAGTCGAGGCTCTCGAAAACAAGGGCGATATGCAAAACGCCCTGATGGACGCCTTGCGAGTGCGTATCAGTAAACTTCGCAGTTAAAAAAGGAGGTGCGTGGCGATGAACAAAGAGGAAATCGCTGAGGTGGCGCGGGTTGCGGCACAGGAAGTTCTTGCCAGAAAGGACGCTATCATTGACGAGGAGTTTGACGCCCGGTATCACGACGTTAATCTTCTGATGAAGAACTACCGGAAGCTGCGGGCGCACTATGCCCACGTTTCCCCGGAGACATTGGAGGTAAGCTGCATCTGCTCCATGCGCCGGAAGACAGGGCTGATGATGAGCCACGTTGACAAGATGCTGGCGGCGTATGAGGCTCTGTGCAAGGAGGCGGTGAATCCCGATGAGGCCCGCCGATGGGAGGCACTCAACCTGCGGTACATCGACGAGGACAGGCTTAGCGTGGATGAGATTGCCGAGCGGCTGAACATCGACAAGCGGACGTTCTACCGGGACATCAACCGTGCGATGGAGGATATGGCTGTCCTGCTGTTTGGCATCGAGGCCATAGGCTCGTGGAAACATAAAAGATAGTGAATCAGGGAGCTGACGAGGCTCCCTGATTTTTTATTCTCCGTTGCTTTTCGAGAAAATTTTTCTGAAAAAATTTTAGAAAAAGCATTGACGAAAACGACTTAAAGTGCTATAATAAGAATGTAAAGAAAAAAGGAAAGCCCGTAAGGAGGTTGAACAGAATGAATGACTGCATCAAAGCTGAAATGGAATACCGCGAATGGCGCGAATGCCCGCTTTGGTACTGCGTGAAGACGCTGCTCAGAGCGGACGGCAAGATGGAAAGCGAGATTGTTTCCGATGAGAAAACCAAAATCCCCATCGCCATTCAGAGCCTTGAGAAACCGCAGGACGGCGTGTTTGAGGACGCGAGCGGCACGACATATTACACCTACCATCAGGGATATGAGGCGGCAGCGAAGCAGGTAGCCGCCGCGAGCATATAGGCAAATGCGGCAGACCTTTTCAGTCATTTGCAACTCCTACTCCACCACCGCCTCCCGGCGGCTTTTTCTTTGCCTGAAATCGTATTGGCACAGGAATAACTTATCTCCGAGGGATGTTTCGCGGTAATATACTCCGCTTTCGTACCACTCGCGCAGTATTCTTTCGCCCTCCCTCATTTCAGGCATACTGGACTTCGCCTGCTGTGCAAGCTCCGTCGCAACCGCGAGTAGAACAGAGGTGGCGGCGGTCATTCTTCTTGCTCAGCGTCGTCGGCCAAAAGCTCCTCGATGGTGCAGCCGTACAGCTTTGCAAGAATGGGCAGCTTGTCCGCTCGCGGCTTAGCAAGACCGCGTTCCCACTTGCTTACAGCGGATTCCTGCACACCGACGATCTTTGCGACCTCTCGCTGTGTGGGAATCGCCCCGCGAAGTCTACGCTCTCTCATAACATTCATTGTTCCACCTCCTTTAGTGTCCTGCGGGTCGCTTTCTTTACTTACAGTCTTATTATAGCACTTCATTTCCTCAATGTCAACTCCCATTCTTGAATTTTTCCCGAAAAAATCCTGCATTGACAACTTGAATTAAAAGACATATAATAGACTTACAGTAAAGGAGGTAGACCTATGGACGGGTTCGGAGAACGACTTAGACGGTTGAGAAAAGACTGCGACATCACACAGAGCCAGTTGGCAGAGGTCATCGGCGTTGTGCCGTCCGCAATCGGGAAATACGAGCGCATACCGCAGGCGTTCCCGAGCGTGGAGGCGTTAATAAAGATAGCCGACTACTTCAATGTGAGCATCGACTATCTGCTGAGAGGGACGCAGACCGTCCCCGCCGTTGAGAACAACATCAGTGGCCAGCTGACGAACAGTCCTTTTATCCAAGCCAACCACGGAGGCGTGGTGATTAACGGGGAGCAATCCATTTCGCCGGAAGCGATGGAGCTGCTGCATATCTACGAACAGCTGAGCGGCAGAGAACGGTTGAAGCTACTTAACTTTGCCGTCGAGTTAGAGGAGGGTACAAAAGAATGAGAGTATCGTTAGACATTAAAAAGAAGTGCGCATTCTTCTGGCTGCGGGCAATCCGCTCTGCCCGCATCGACAAGTGCTGTGCGAAATGCTTTATTGGCGACGCCTTTCACGAGATATTCGAGGGGACGCGCTACAAAGACAAGGCTCATGTAGAGCTGGATATTGAACCGGACGCAAGGGTAAAAGCCTACTATCTCTGCGGGCTGAGCAACGGCTTTAAGTATGACGAGAATACGCACGTGGCTTTCGTTCCGTGCGAGGGACAGAATATCGAGATTGAAAACGACCGGATTCGGCTGGTGATTACGGACGCTCGCCAGATTGACTTCCAGAGTTACCAGCCCCACCCGGAGGGCGAATTTACCGAGGAGCAGCGCACCTGCCGTAACTGGATCTTCGCCAACTACCTGTTAGACGGGATGCCGCTGTGAGACGGGCAGCCCTCTATATCCGCGTTTCCACGCTGGAACAGGCACAAGAGGGCTACTCCGTAGGCGAGCAACGGGAGCGCCTGATTGCGTACTGCAAGGCGCAGGATTGGCTCATAGCAGACATATATGTGGATGGGGGTTACACAGGCAGCAATCTGAACCGCCCCGGCATCCAAAAGCTGATGAGCGAGACAGAGAAGTTTGATGTGGTGCTGGTCTACAAGCTGGACCGGCTCTCCCGCTCGCAGCGGGACACGCTGTATCTCATCGAGGAGATATTCAGACCAAACAAGGTGGATTTCGTCTCCATGCAGGAGAGCTTCGATACCTCGTCCCCGTTCGGCAAAGCCATGATAGGTCTGCTTGCAGTATTCGCCCAGCTGGAACGTGAGCAGATAAAAGAGCGCACGTGGATGGGGCGAGTAGCCCGCGCCAAGACCGGACTTCATCACGGAGGCGGGAATATCCCTATCGGGTACGACTACGAGGACGGCAAGCTCATCGTAAATCCATACGAGGCTGAGCAGGTTCGGAAGATATATGAGTGGTATCTTTCCGGCGCATCACTGAAAGCCATAACGGATAAATTGCAGGACGCAGGGTACACAAATAAGTACAGCAGCTACAATTCGTGGTCAAGCGTGAGAAACATCTTGGAGAATGAAACCTATATCGGGCGCCTGCACTTCGGAGGTGTCGTTGTGGATCACGCGCATGAGGCGATAATAACGGAGGAACAATTCAATGCCGCACAAATATTGCGTGGAAAGCGCAGAGAGCAGTTCGGGAGCCACGCTTTCCAATCCAAGCACGTGCTGACCGGACTTCTGTTCTGCGGACACTGCGGGGGCCGGTACTACCTGCGCAACACAGGAAAATATTCTTATTATGCCTGCTACTCCCGAACAAAGCAGATGAAGAACATGATAAAGGACCCTAACTGCCAGAACAAGATATGGCGGGCGCAGGACTTGGAGCCTATCATTGAGGAAAAGATACTTGCGCTGCTGCGCAATCCGCAAATTGCGGAGGAGCTTGCCGCCGGCAAGCCGAAAACCGCAGCCCCGGTAAGCAAGAACACCGATATTGAGCGCCGCATTCGTGAGATAGACCGGCAGATCGGAAAGCTGATGGAACTGTACCAGCAGGACGATATACCGCCCGAGCTGCTCGGTGAAAAGATAAACAGGCTGTACGGTGAGAAAACCGCATTGGAGAACTCCATAGCCCCGGTCAAGGAGACCGATGCCATGCCGCTCGATTTAGTAGCCGAGCTTATAACCAACGCTGCGGAAATATGGGACTTCGCTGATGAGAACCAGAAACGGCGCATCCTGCAAAGCCTCATATCCCGCATTGTCCTGACCGACGACCAAGTTGATATTGAGTGGGCGTTTTAGCACAAAAGAAAAAGCCCTCCTGCACAGGAACAATCCTGCACGGGAGGGCTTTTGGCTTACTTGGTTTCGGCGTTCAGCTGAGATACTGCGATAGTGGCGGCGGTGGCAGCCGCAGTGCTGGCAGCCACTTCGGTGGCGCCGCTGGTAGCGGACGGGAGCGCAATCTTCTGACGGCGCACCTCGGCTTCAATTTTAGTTGTTAGGTACTCGGTGAGGTCGCCGTACAGCGCCTCGATAAACGCCTGAGCAGCGGGGCTGATGGACGCCAGACAAGCGGTGAGCGCCTTTTGCGCCGCCTCTTTCTGGGCCTCCAAGTCAAACTTACCGGCCTGCTTCAAAGCGTCAACGTAAGTCTGGCTGGTGGCTGCTACGGCAGCGGAAACCGCATCGGCGATTTCCGTGATGTAGCCCTGTGCCTTGACATCATCCGTCTCGGCGGCCACATTTGCGGCAACCCGCTTGATGTAAGTGATGGCGAATGCGGTCAGCACAGGAACCGCAGCCGTGATTACGGCAATCAACAGGTCAGACAAAAGTTCGTTCATAGTGATAACCTCCTAATTACAGCTTTTCGCAGTGGTCGAGGGAGATCCAGCCTGCGCCGGATTTCAGCTTGCCCCACTTCGAGGCCCCTGCACCGGTGGCCTCCTGCACAATGGTGTAGACGCCCGGCTTGATTACGCCTTTCTTGGCGTTGTTCGTTCCGGGGCCGCTGCGGATATTCAGGTCGGTGATTTTCACGCGAACTGTATAGTTGACCGCAGCAGAACCGCCGGCCACCGAGACAGCGCTTGCGTCCACCCATCCGTAGACGTTGCTTGTGCCGTCGGTGTGGATGATGTGATACGGGTGCTTGGCATTGGCAGACACGGCGGTAATTTTGGCTGGTCCTGCCTTTGCAGTGGAGCCACTGGCGGCGTTCGCACTGGTGTAGTGCTTACCGCCCGCAAAATTCACAACCGTGCCTACGCCCAGCCCGGCGGCAGGGGCGCTCGGTGTCGAGGGCTGCGCGGTGGAGCCGCCAAGCTGCGCTGTTACCTTGCTGGCGAGATCGCCCATACGGGCGAACATCCAGTTTCCGGGGCAGCTCTTGTTGGCGAACCACCTGTGGACAGTTAAGACCATCTCGTCCGACTTCGGAGAGTAGTTGAGCGTCTTGTTCTTATCGCCCAGCCAGAGCAACTTCTTCTTGCCGTTTCTGCGGCAGATGTCCACGCACAGAGTAATGAGCTTCTGATACACCACGTCCTTAAAAGCATAAGGTTCGGTGGTATCAGATGCGCACTCGATGGTTACGGCCCGCTGGTCGTTTTCGTTGGAAGAAGTACACCAAGAACGATTGCCCTCATCCACACACAGGAGCACCCGCCCGTCAGAGCCGATGCCGTAATTGCAGGACGCCTGACGGGACGTAGGTGCGAAGATATTGCCCAGCGTTTCGACGGAGCACTGGCCCACCACACAATGCGGAGTGATGCGGTCAATGGCGTGGGTGCGCTTGCCCGAATGGTTTGGGCTGAGTTTTGTGTAGTTTACAAGTGAGCTGTTTCCCATAAGATTTCCTCCATTTCCGGGCTTTGCTGCTGCGGCATACCTGTCAAAGTAGGTCTGCCCATAGCTGGCTCTTTTCACCTTTACCGCCTCGCTCTGGTCTGCGGGGCGCTCGAAGTTGAGAAGAACGCTGTCACTGGCAGCCCGCACAGTGGTGGCGGTTTTCAGCGTGGACAGAACCTGCTTGTAGCTGCCTGACAGCTCCTGAAAAAGAAAATCGAGCTGCATTTCCAAGTCTCCAATGGACTTTCCTGCGGCTCGTGCGAAGTCAAGCATATTCTGTTTTCTGCTCCAAAACGTCCACTGCGCGAGGCCATATCCTGCGCTGTCACGGACGAAGTTCTGATACGAACCGCTGTCCACAGCGGCGGTATAACTGTCATCCGTAAAGCCCAGCTTCTTCTCGTAGGTGTTTTGCAGGTTCTTCGGGGAAAGCCCGCTCTCTGCGAACAGGTTTCCCATCAGCCCTGCGGCGCCGGCTTTGCTCAGCCCTTTCCCGATGAGGTAGTTCCAGATCCTCTCCTCATTCGTGCTCATGCTTTACTCCTTTCAACCGGTCCCGGAGTTTGTGTGTTCGACAGAGGGCCTGTCCTTGTCCGGCCACCGGTTATTTTTACTCAGGTTTTCGACAGCGGATTTTATGCAGTAGGCAAGCACCACACCGATAATCTCCGTAACTGCCACTTGGGACAGGCTCTCGGCAATCTGCATCTTGTCGAGGTAGGCAAGGATATAGCTGCACCACACCCATGCAAACCCGTTTATCAGGCAGACCCAGATTACCTTTTTGGTAGTCTCCGCTTTCTGCTTCTTCGTCTTGCGGCTCTTTCCGCTGCTCAAGCGAATCAGCAAGAGAGAGCCTAAGACACCGAGGAAAACGGACGCTACCGCAGTAAGAACAATTACCACGGCATTCCTCCTCCTTTTACTTCACAGGCAGCTCCATGACTTCCTCCATGAGTTTGTCCAGATTCCCATTCCCGCCAAGCGCGTTATGATAAACGCCGTGCATATCAATCAGGTCTTGGCGGTCGTCGAAGTCGATTTCGCCATCCCGAATGAATCGTCTGCCCAGATATTTAATGCGGTCATGCAGAATCACACGTTCGCCGACCCGCAGCGATGCAAGGTCATCTTGGAGCCGCTTGGTTGTGTCCTTTTCCTGCTGCTCATCGGCAGCCTGCTTATCGGCGTCCCTGTCCTCTTTGGCGGCCTTGCGGTTAAGATGCCACATGATAACCCCGTCAAGGGTCTTCATCGCGGCAGCCGCAACGCCGCCACTTAACAGGCAGAGCACAATTTCGTTCATGTCAATCCCTCCTCTGCGATTACAGCCCGTCAATTACCTCGACGGCGTAGTCCAGACAGCTTTTCGCTGTCTGGTTTTTCTCCCGCCAGTATTCTGCCGCCCCTCCCGAAAGGCTGTCGGCCACGGCCTTGATAATGAGGCACGGGACCCGATTTCGGTCGCAGGTGAGCAGAATGGCTGCGGATTCCATGTCGCAGATGTCGGCTCCGAACTCATTGTGCAGCCATAGCTTCTCTGCGGCGTCTCCCACAAACTTGTCGCCGGATGCGCAAACCACCCGATGGAGTTCGGGGGAGGCCAAATCCGTGAAAGCAGTGCTTACCGGCAGCAGCCGGTCCGGGTATTCCAAATAGCGGCCAGCCGGCACATTATCAACAGCAAACAGGTCATATTGGTAATGCGCCACCTTTACCACGACACATATCTCGCCGGGATGCAAGGCGTCGGTACAGCCGCCCACAACGCCATAGTTGAGGACCGCCGCCACCTTGTACTTGTCGATGAGGTACTGCGTTGCTGCCGCCGCATAAATTTCGCCAGCTCCACACCGAACGGCGTAGAGCTGGCAATTCTTCGTCTGGTAGAGGGTTACACCCATCTTATCTTTCATGGGTCGGCCCTCTCCGAACCGTTGCCGCAGAGCGTCATCCTCTACGGCAACGACTAATCCAACTTTTCTCACGGCTGCTCACTCGGCGCAGCGGTCTTTGCCGCATACTCCTCTCCGGTGATCTCCTTGTACTTTTCGGCGGTAATCTCGCCGTCCTCCACGCGGGACGCCAGCTCGGTCTTTACCCCGCTGCGGCGGTAATCGGGAACGGAATCCCAAACCTGTGTACCGGCAATCAGTCTGTTAGCCCAAATTTTGTTCATTGATAGTACCTCCCTCACTAATTGTGCTGATGATAGCGTCAATTTCGCATACAGCGTCCTCAACGGCGCTGATACGCACATCGTTTGCGTCGTCCTGCTCGCACATGGCGTCTTCGATTTCGCCCATCCGTGCGCCGGCAAGCTCGTCGTACTCGCACAGGGCGTCCTCCAATGCGGCAGTGCTCTCCACAAGCTGCTGGGCGACGGGGCCGGTCTTATCGGTAAACCGGTAGTGCCGGTCAATCTCGTACCAGTCGTAGCAGTTTCCCTCGCCGTCCTCCAAGCTGTCCAGCTTTCGGACCACACGGAAACAGTCTGTCACGGTCTGGTCGGGATAGCTCCGCTCAATCTGGTGAAACCCGGTCAAATCGGAATGCTCACTGCCCTTTGTCTTGAGGACTTCGATGTCTTCCTGCGTTCCAAATACATACTCCACGTCAGTTCCTCCTTTCGCTGCTTTTGACGGATGATTCTTTTCAGGTCACGCACAAGGCGTTCGCCTTTATACAGAAGCCGGTAAAGGTTGTAGTTATTGCAGTGTTTCAGCTGTCCGAGCCTTGAAATCAGGCTCGCAGCCGCTCCTGCCATGATGCGCTTGCCTTGTCTCTTTCTCTTGCGGTATCGGGCAATCGCCCGTTTGATGCGCAGGAGATTGTGCTTGCGCGGAATTGTGAAGCCCCGACCGTACCGATACCCTACGGCGTTTGGCAAACGGCTCTTTTGCCTCGCAAATCCGCGCCTCGGTGGTTCCAGCGGCGTTTTCGGGTTTACGCGGGCAATCGGAAATATCTGCCAGTCGCCTTTCAGTTTAAGCTGATGCTCCGTCAGCCATTTCTCAATGAGGAGCCGGAGCTTTTTCAGCTTTCGCTTATTCGGACCGAATACCGTGAGGTTGTCCATGTACCGGACATAGTGGGCGCACAGCCCGCTGTCACGGATCATCTGGTCCAGCGGCTGCAAAACGGTGTTTGCGAACCACTGCGAGGTATAAGAGCCGATACGGACGCCATCTTTCACAATGCGCCAAATCAGGTCGAGGACGCGCCGGTCTTTAATCAGGCAGCGCATACGGCCCATCACAACCTCCGGTTTCAGGCTGTCGTAGAAATGGCGCACATCGCCGCACAGCTCGTACCGAGTACCTTTCGGGTCGTGGTTCATCCAGCTTTCGATTGCCGCCCGTGCTTGGTGCGGGCCTCTGTCCCTGATACTGCCGCAGCAGTAATGGTCCATGCCCCGCATGAAGATTGGCTGCAAAATCTGGATAAGCGCGTGGTGGATATACTGGTCGGGCCACTGCGCGGGTTCGCTCACCGTTCTCCACTTCTGGGCGCTTGCGTCCCATCTGCGGGTCGTGTGAGGCGGCTTCTGTTCAAAGCCGTCGATGATGATTTGCCGCAGCTCCTTGATGCGCTCCTCTTTGGTTTCCTCCACCCAAGCAGTGCATTTATTCGGGCGGTGGTGGGTGCGCCAATGATGTGTGCGGTTTACTTCGTCGATGGCTCTTGATAAATTCTCATCTGAGATTAAAGGTTCAAATAGGTTCTTTGCTCTTTTCACAGGGACTTGTATCCTCCTTTTAGCTGTACGAGCTTTCCAACGCCTCTTTCGAGGTGTACTAACCCGCTCCCTGAACTGCTTATCTTCACCGAGAGGTGCGCGACTACCTGTGCCGTGGTTTGGAGGTTTGTCAGCAAGACACATAAAAGGGTGCGGCAGCCGATGTTCGTGTTCGCGTTCGACACGCTGTTGTAGTTGACGTAGAACAAGCCGTGGTTGGTGTTCTGGTTGTAGTTGCCACCAACGTAGAGGCACGGGTTCGACGAGTTGAAGTTCCAGTTATCGCACGTTACGCCGAACAGTTGACATCGGTACTGCACAGGTAGCCCCGGATGGTCCCCGCGCTTCGCGCGGGTCCCTTGTGAGGGGGCTTCGCCCCCTCACGCTCCCCCATTAAGGGAGTTCTTGGAGGCGGCAGCCGACGCTCGCGTACGCGCCCGACACGCCGCCGTAGCTGACGCAGAACAAGCCGCGGCCGGCGTCCTGGCCGTAGCCGCCACCAACGCAGAGGCACGGGCCCGACGAGCCGAAGCCCCAGCCATCGCACGAGTACGTGGAATCGCTGCCGCTTGCAGCAGTCGGGTAGAACATCGGGAACCCGCCAGCCGTAGCGACATTGAATGCGGACGGCCAACCGTTCGACGGCGTACCGACGCTCGTGCCGCCGCTGCTGTCGCTGAAATTGTTGGGGTTCAGGATGAGGTTCAGCCCGTTGCCGTTATAGTAGCAGCCATCCATCCAATCGTAGACGTTATCCCACAGGCCCTCGATGTTGCGGTACTGCACACCTACGCCGTAGGTCGTGCGGGAGGTCTGCATCGTGCCGGTGTGGTAAGGCATACTGTCAGATGCGCCCATATTCTGCACACCGCTGCTGTTGCCGCAGCCGTAGCCGATTTTTGCCTGAGAGTTCCAGTCGGCAAACTCCACGATGTAGAGCAGCCAGATGGTGAACCGCATGGCGAAATCCATCTGCCAGAAGTTCGCGCCGAGGGCGTGGATGCCGCTTCGGGCAGCGCTTCGGGTGATGTTGTTCTTCGGCGTCACACCGGTTTTGCTCTTGTAGTCGCTGGCGCAGTGATACCTGCCGATGTAAACGACATCCCGCTCGCCGTGTCCATCGCCCCTGTTCATGTGGGCGGGGGAAACCGAGAAGCCTGCGGTCGCTTGGTCGGCGATCTGGATTTTGATGCTGCTGCCGCTCTTGGTGAGCTTGTACCAGAACTTCGGAATAGCGACCATCGAGTTGCCCGAGCGAGTGGTCTTTGTCATTCCTGCCCACGGCTGCAAATTGTCAAACGGCGAGCTGTAACTGCCCGCACCAGCCACATAGGGAACGGGGTCGATAAAACCGGCGGCTTTATCGGTTCTCGTCCATTTTGTGGTACTTGTGCCATCCCAGCTCGCGCCGTAGATATTCACGAAGTTTACCTCGACCCTGCAAGTCTTATCCGCAGGGGCTGTATGGTTCGTACCGGCTGCCACCTTTACTGTGATGGTAGCCACACCGGAGCTTTTGCCCGTGACCGTGATTTTGTTCCCAGAAACGCTGACTTGGGCAATCCCGGAGCTGCCGGAGACGGCAGAAATCGCGCCATCGCCCGCACGGGTAACGGTGATTGTGCCGGTCTTCGTGGTGTTGTTCAGTGTCATATTGGTCGGGTCAAGGCTGAGGGAGCCTGCCGCCTTTCCAATCGTCCAGTTCACCGTCTTTGCGGTCGTAGTCCCGTCCGCCCACTTGTAGTTAGACCCCGGCGTGAAGATTGCGCCGTAGGTTCCCGCATTGGTAGCGGAGTTCGTGCCGCTGATGGACATTTTGCCGGTGTCGTAGTCTGTCCATGTAGGAGACTGGGGGGAGCCTGTGTAGGTCAGGCTGCCGCTCGGCGTGGGCGTTGCGATGGACGCCCGGTTGATAGTCCACTGGACGGTCTTGGCGGTCTCCGTATCGTCAGACCACTTAAACCCGGACTTCGGCGTGAACGTCGCCCCATAAGTGCCGGCATTCGTGGCCTGCGTTGTGCCGCCGAGGGTGAGCTTGCTTTCATCGTAATTCAGCCACGTAGGGGACTGCTGGCTGCCTGTAAAGGTCAGCGTCCCGCTGGGGGACGGAACGACGTTGATTGTGTTCGTGAGGTCTGTGATGGCCTCAGACGCGGATTCCGCAAGTTCTTTTGCGTCCTGCGCAAGCGCCCTGACCGTTTCCAGCTCAGAGGCGCTTACGCCGGGGATATTTACAGATCCATACGCCATGAATGTTTCCTCCTCTTTTAGTTTTCAGGCTCTTTCATAAGAACCACCGTCGCTGTGATTTCGCTCTCCGGGGCTTTTTCCGCATAGAGACGGATTCCACCGGAGAGAGTGCGGCACACAGGGTACAGACCGCACTTCTTTGCCGTCGCAAGCTGCTTCGGCTGGACATTGACAATCGGAATCAGTGCCTCTGTCACGCTGTCGAGCGGGATGTCCACGTAATAGACGCCCTCGGGAGCCTCGGACGCCCCAATATCCCATCCGGTTTTCGGGATAGTAAGCGCTCTCTCCTCGATGCTCGAAAGGCCGCCGTGAGCGGCAGGGTCATTGTTGTGCGCCAAAATGGACTGCTCAACCTCGCCGATGGTGGCGATTGCCTCCGGGTCAATCACAGCCGTAACCGTGTCTACGTCGCCCACCGCCGCGATCAAATCGAATGTGGCGAGCTTTCCTACGACCGAGCTTGCGGGGCGAATCCATTCAGGCTCGTTCTCCAAGCACAGGTAGGTGTATGGGACTTCGCCATCGTCCGGGTCTTCCGCGAACAGGACGATGTTCGTCAGGTAAAAGCCAGATTCAACGCTCTCGCTCTTGATGCGGACCGTGACCTGACACTCGCCGTCCACAGGGTTTGATACCGCCGCAATCTGTGCATCCATCACATACCCCGCAGGGCCTGTCATGGTCTTCGGCGTCAGCCCCTCCGGGATTGTCCCGTTTCCGACGGCGGCTTTTGTGTAGTGCATTTGGCAGCGTCCGGCGAGGACTTTTCCGATAAGGGCGATACCGGTCAAAGAGCCGTAGCTGCCGTCCTCAAACTTCGACATTCTTATTCCTCCTTGTCAACTCGTTTGGATTTGATTCTGGTGTGGTATACAGCGCCCCCTGCGCCCTCCTGCGTAGCCGTATGCGCCCGATTCTGCGGCGGGTGGGCCGCAGATACCTCCGTAGGCTGAAACGCGCCGTAGAGCGTTTTCAGGGTCATTCTGGCGTCCCTGTCCTTTGTAAATGGCGGGGCGCTCTGCTCGGTCGCCGCATATCCGCAGTGCCGCACGACAATCTCATGACGATAAGTGCTGTGGGTCCGCAGGTAAAGGCGCAGTCCCACGCCCGCCGCGAGGATTCGCTTGATGGCCTCGGCAATCAAATCCAGCATCTCAATGCGTTCCGGGGACAGGAGCTTCTGGTCCACGAACAGCTCGATTTTGGCCGGATAGACTTCATCGAGCATGACTTCGGACACATCCACTTCCAGCAGGGCGCTTGCCGCCTCAATGACGGTGTTGATGTCGCCGCCGGAAAGCTGCGCCATTAGCTTCACCTTGATTGCCATGCGGTAGAACCTGTCATCAGGGCTGATACGGGCGACGCCGAAATTGGCCCCGTACCGGTCGAGGACCGCGCCCTCCGCATAGTCGATGTCCTCCCACAGCTTTATCAGCTCGGTCTGCTTCTCGACGGAATCCAGCCCCCATGCGAGGATAGCGAACAGCTTTCCGATGTTCGTTTCGATGGGGAGGTCCCGGCGGCGGTTATTGTAGTCTTTTCTTGTGTAGGCGCTCGTCAGCGCATACAGCATTTCAGAAAGATAGTTCCTCATTCGACCGTCACCTTGCTTTCGTCAGTGACCGCCTTTTCACGGGCTGCAATCGTGATGTTCTCCCGGCTGAACGCAGAGCCGTTGGAGCTGATTTGCAGGTCGAAGTCAACAACCCCCGGCACTTTAAGCACCTCGGTCGGCAGGGTGACACAAATCACGTCCTGTCCGATAGCCATACCGCCTCTCGTGTTGGAGCCGATATACTCGACGATGTTCTGCTTGATACGGTCAATCCCGTCAAGCGGGAACACGCTGTCGGTTTTCAGGCCGGTGATTTTCACCCAGACATTCACAGGCGTTGGGCGGCTGAACTTGATTTTGTGCGTCGTGCCGGCAGAGCTTACGACCGACACAGAAGTGTTTCCGTAGGTCTGGATGCCCGCCGCCTTTCTGCGGAAGATGGCTCCTGCCACGTCTTCATCGAGGCCGCCATAGGCGATAATTTCAATGGAGTGGGGAGGCAGCCCGCTCTCGCTCTGAACGTCGGTATCGTTCTCCTCGCCGGCCACCGCTATGACCGCCTCGACGCTCTCGTAGATCTCAGCGACAATGGCGTCGATATTCACGCCGCCCGCAAAGTCCACGGACAAATAGTACCGCTCACGGAACTCCGCATCGGTTTCCGTATTTCTGCCGCCCTCGAACGCAGAGGCGTTCGTGACGGCTTCGATGCCGCTCATGGGGTTCACAATATTGGTGATGGTGTTCTTCTCTGTATTCCCGTCAGGCCCCGGCACAACAGCGGTCGCGGAAAGGGTGACGCTTCCGCTGGTTATCACACCGGATTGCAGAGTGATGTACTGCTCTCCGGCAGTCGTTTCAGCAAGGTAGCCCTCCGGGACCTCCACGCCGTCCTCGCCGGTAAAGGTCAGGTAGCCGACCGCTTTCTGCGCCCCGAGCAGTTTCAAGCCAATCGCCCGTCCGAGGTTATAGAGGCTCGTCCCGACAGCGGTGTCAATGAACCGGCTGTTATACACATCTTCCAGCGTGGAGAACAGGAGGTTCAGCATCCAAGCGTAGATGCGCAGGAACACGCCAAGCGGGGAGCGCACGGTCAGGTTTGCCCGCGACCCGTACAGCTCGCGCGCTTTGTATTCCAGAGCGTCCAGCAGCTCCGCGTATGTAGGGCGTCTGAAACCGGCGTCCGTCAGGCCCCAATCTGTGGTCTTCGCCATTATGCCGTCACCTCCAATGCTATTTTCTCGCCATCCGAAAGGGTGGCGGTAAGTTCAACAGTTATTGTCCGCCCCTCATAGGAGACGGAGATTGAATCAATCTGGGACACATCGGGGTCCTGAAACACGGCCTCCCGAATGACCTCTTTTATCTCGTCATCGTCAACGTCGTTCATGCTCTGACCGACGATGCTCTCATAATCAGTGCCGTGCGTCTCATCAGCGAAGAACTCCGCTTTCCACGCAAGGAGCGTGTGGCGCACGTTTTGTACGGTGGTGTCGTCCCCGTATATCTTCTTGAACGACCCGTCGGTGTCAAACACCAAATCCCTCGATTCCGGGTCGATAAGCAGTGTCATGTTATCCATACTGCCTCCTTATCCGGGCTGCCCCGTTCTGCCTCCCGAATCTCCGGGGTGCGTGTGGTGGGCGCCGCTTATGCTACTCTCGGCAAGGACATCGCCGGCAGCGGTCATGTTGCCCGCCGCGCTTATGTTGCCGGAGCTGTTCACGTTCCCCGTCACGGTCAGGTTTCCCTTTATTGCAACGCCTGCCGCAGATACCGCCACATAGACGCTGCCGTTTTCGGTGGCGAGAACAAGGCTGTCTGCCGGTAGGCCGGAGGACGAGTAGCTGCCCGCCACGATTGCGCCGATGAAAATAGCGTCTGTCGTGGCATGGTTGCGCTCCGTGAGGGGCTTGGCTTCTTTGCCGCCCGTGACGGTGCTGTCCATGTCGTGGTCGAGGTAGACCACCACGCCGGTGTCTCCCACCTTTATCCACGGCCTTGTGATGAACCCGCCGCAGCGGGTACACGCCACGGGTACGCCCAAAATAGGCGGCTGGCTCTCATATTTCCCGTTCTGCAAATGCTTCGAGAGCGGCTGAACGTCCACCGTCATCTTCGCGGGGTCAAAAGCCACGACCTTGACGGTAGCCGCCACGCAGATGGATTCCGCAAGCCGCTTGTCGTGGATCTGCTGGTATTCGTATTCGTTGATAGCGGACATTCCGCAGCTCCTTTCTCAATAAGGTTTCAGCTCCATCGAAGTTTCCCAATCGCCCGTCCTGCCGCCCTTGTGGGAGCCTTTCACCACAATGAAACGGCCATTCAGGTTGCTCGACTGGATTTTTACCACCTCGGCAGTGGCTATCCGATAATTGAGCAGGCAGGAACGGGAAATGGTGTCATCGTCCCGGTCCTCGCCGGTTTTCTGGGAGTTCAGGTCAGTCTCATACGGTATCGCTACTTTCTCCTCATCGGCCCTCAGCAGGCCGGTAGCGGAGGTAAGGGTCACGCCGTTGTTGATGCCATCGTCCGCTTTGGTGATGTAGATTTGCCCGGTCGCCCGGATGATGAACCGGCTCTTACACTCGTTCACCACAATCTCCGTCAGCACCTGCTTCAAATTTCCCCGGCACACCCGCCCACGCGGGTAGCTGATGTCCTCAGTCAGCTCGCACTTGGACACCTCCACACCAAAGATATTCAGCAGGTCGCGCACGATGGCAGACGCCTTTATCCCTTTGGCGTAGGTCTTGTTTATCAGGCTGCCGAGTATCTCGTCAGCGCACGGCTGCACCGTCAGGGTTGAGGTCCAGTCGGTGTTGGCCTGTTTGTGTTTCAGGCCGACCACTTTTCCGATGAGGACGCAGCCGACATCGCCCTCATACCCGGCGTTCAGCACAACCGGGTCGTTTTTCTTGATTCCGGCTCTCGTGGCTGCGGAGAGGTTCGTGACCTTTATCGTTGCCACAGGCGGCTCGTCGCTGTCCTCAAACGGGATTTCAAAGGTAAAATTCAGGCCGCCGAGGGAATACTGCTTATTGCCGATGGTGAGCGTCGCGTCCCTGATCCAGAATGCCATGTCACTGCACCGTCCTTTCCCGGAGATACAGTTTCACGTCTTTCCCGAAGTTCTCTTTCGTGACCTCCGAAACGCTGTCTCCTGTGATGCACAGGGGGATGATAACCGGTATCGGGAACCGCTCGTCCTCCACCACGTTGAACAGCGGGCGGGCGTAGCGGACGATTTCACCGAACACAAGGACATTCCCATTTGCGTCAAGCAGGTCTATCGTATAGAACCCACCGGTATCGTTGTACTTGACCGTAAAGCTGAACGTCTTGTCGGTCAGTTTGATGGAGAATGAGTACGGCACTTTCGATGCGTCGATGTTGATGTACTCAATATCTTCATTCAAGTCAATCAGTTGCAGCGCCATACTTCACACCTCCTCAACGCCGCGCCAGACCGTCATAGCCGCCGGTGATCCGCGTGAGCGGAGCGGCGCTGCCGCCCGATACATTTACGGACCTCAGCGCCGCCGCAGCGGTGGAGCTTACGGACTGGATAGCCAAAATTGCCATACCCGTGCTCACTGTTCTGGCAAGCTGCGGGTTCTGGCTTTTCCCCGCGTCTTGGCTCGTCATGGCAAGCTCAGCATCCATCGGAACAAACTCCGATGAAGTTATCTGCACCTGCTTGAGTGTGGCCGAAAAAGACGCGCCGTGCCGGTTTTTATAAGACCGGTCAAACTTTAAGCTGGTGAAAACGAGATTGTTCATCCGGGTCACACCGATGTATGTGATAACGTCCCGGCGGTCACGCATAGACTTTAGGGCGTTGATTGCCCCGTCGCCTCCGATAATCGTGCCGGAGATGTTGAGCGTACCCGCCGCATTGTTCACATGGTCGTCGATGTCAGCCCCGTCTTCCACAGGATTTGAAGTGACGGAGCTGCTGTAACTCTCGCTTTCCTTTTCGATTACGCCGTTTTCGAGCGGGATGAAACGGACCGTACCGCCTTTTCTCCCTCTCAGCACATACGCCATTCTCAATCCCTCCTATCAGTAAGCGTATTGGTTTTTAAGCACCATGCGCTCGCGCTCCTCCTCCCGGAACTCGTTATACAGCTCACGCACGGTATCGCGCAGCGAGGTTTTCAGGTTCTCCGTGGATTCCTCATCCGCGTTGCCCTGAACGATGACGGTAATCTGCGGAGCAAACGCAGGACTGCCGCCGCCACCGCCGGGAACCGGATCTGGGTCTGGGACATCGACGTGCGTACCGTCACCATCGCCGTCCTCCGTATTCGGGTCAGGCGGGTCGAAGTCACCCACCACCGGCGTGACAGAATATGTGGCGTCTGCCACCACAGGAGCGGGAGCATCGCCTACAATCGGGTTCACCTTGAAAGCGGCGTTTGCGGGACCGTTGATTGCGGGCATATCGAACTTGGTCGGGATGGCGTTCTCGATGTCTTTTGTCACGCCGCCCATTGTGTTCTCGAAGCCTTGACCCAGACCGGCGGCCATGTTGTTGCCGATGCCGGCGAACACACGGGACGGGCTGTGGATTCCCAGAAAGCCCTTAACACCGTCAACGATTCCGCTAAAGAACCCTGTTACCTTGTCTTTAATCCAGCCTGCCATAGCCGTGATGCCGTCCCAGATACCTCGCACGATATTCTTGCCGACTTCAACGATGGAGCCAATCAGCGCCCCGATGCCGTTTACGATGGCAGAAATAATCTGCGGCAGCTGCGCCACCAGCTGCGGGATGGCCTGAATGATACCGGCTGCCAACTGGATGAGGACATTCACGCCGGTTTCAAGAATGGCCGGCAGGTTCCCACTGATGAACTCCACGATTGATGTGATGATAATGGGGAGCTGTTCAACCAGAATCGGGATTGCGTTAATGATGCCATTCACGAGCATCAGAATAATCTGTGCGCCCTGTTCCAAGAGGATTGGCAGGCTCTCCGACAGGAACGTCAAAATGCCCTCGATGAGCAACGGGAGCTGCTCAATAAGCATCGGTATCGCCTCGATGATACCCTGCGCCAATCCCATCAGGAGCTGCATACCCGCCTCCATGAGCAGAGGGGCATTTTCTATCAGGGTATTCACTGCCGACATCAGGCCCTCGATGATGGTCGGAATCAATGTCGGCAGGGAATCGCCGAGGCCAGTCGCCAGATTAGCCACAATCTGAACCGCTGCCTCCGCAAACATGGGCAGCAGGTCGCCGATTGCCCCAATAAGGCTGTCCACCAGATTAACCGCCGCGTCCACAATCAGCGGGACGTTCTCAAGCAGCGTCTCCGCAATAAGGGATATAGCGTCCACCGCCACAGGAATAAGCTGCGGCAGCAGAGCGATGATAGACGAAAGCACCTGACCGAACACGCTTCCCGCCGTGCTCACAAGAGTAGGCAGGAGTGAACCTATCGCCGGTATCACTTTGCTAATCGCATCCGGCAGGGCAGCAGCGAGGTTTTCAACCACAGGCGTAACATTCTTCACCACGTTCCCGAAGCTGTCCACCACGTTGTCAACGAGCATTCCGATGTCAGCGTTTGCGTTACCGAGGCCGGCAATCAGGTTCCCAATCGCCGACTTCGTACTGGAAATGGAACCGGCAATCGTTTCCGACGCCTCTAATGCCGTCGTACCGGCAATCCCCATATCCTCTTGGATAATGTGGATGGCCTCGGTTATGTCTGCGAAATTGGATATATCGAATTTCTTACCGGACAGCTTTTCCGCGTCACTCAGCAGCCGCTCCATTTCTTCCTGCGTACCGCTGTAACCGAGCTTGAGGTTGTCCAGCATGGTGTAGTTCTGCATGGAGAATCCGCGATACGCATTCTGGATAAGCTCAAGGTCTGTGCCCATTTTGTTCGCGTTGTCGGACATATCCACAATCGCGCTGTTCGCATAGGACGCAGCCTTGTCGGTGTCGTTGCCGAGCGATTTAATCAAGCTGGCAGAAAAACTCGTGGTGAGTTCCATGTACTGGTTCGCCGACATACCAGCGGTGGCGTAGGCATTTGCCGCATTTGCCTGTACCGTCTGAGAGGCTTTGCCGAACAGGGTATCAATACCGCCGACAAGCTGCTCATAATCGGAATAGGCAGACACGACCTGCACACCGAGCGCTACGGCTCCTGCGGCGGCAGCTGCGGAAACACCCGCGATAGCAGCCCCCGCGCCTTTCAGAACGCCGCCGAGCTTTTCAAACTTGCCGCCAGATTCCTCGGCGGCCTCGCCAAGATTGGAAACGTCCTGTCTGGCGCCGCCGGCAGAACCGCCCATATCATCTGTTGCGGTGGCAGCCCGTTCTGCGTTTCTGATGTAGTCAGTGAACCTGTCCTTTGCGGACTGGATCGCGTTACCCAGCCCGTTTCGGATTGTAGAAATCGGGTGCGCAAAACCATTTGCGATGTTCTGCGCACCCGATACAACATTTTCTCTAAAGGCGTTGGCTTGCCCCATCACGTAGGAGAAAGCCCCGCCGACGCCGGAGCGCAGGGAGGAGGAAAAAGTGTTTCCTCCATCCACGGCGGCAAGGAAAGAACTGCGGAACGCCGAGCCTACGCTGCTGGCCTGCGACTGCAAACCGCCGAGATTGCTCGTGACATTTCGGATGCTCGAATCAGCCTGAGAGCTATCCGCACTGATATTGATTCTGCCGCCGCTGCCCTGCAAGCCGCCAAGACTGCTCGTGACGTTGCGAATGCTGGCTTCTGCCTGCGACGTGTTGGCACGTACATTTATGCTGTACGATACACTGCGGGCTTCATCCACAGTTCATCCCTCCTCTCAATCTTTCTTGTTCCATTCGTCCTGCCAGAGCAGGCGGGCCTGTTCGGTCTCGGAGAACTCATACAGATCCATTTCTTTAAGCTCCGAATAGGTCACGCCGCCCATGCAGAACACAAGCCGCCAAAACCGCTCGTTTTTACGAGCGCGGCTTTTAGCGGCCTTGCGGTTTAGTTCGTTCGCTAAGAAAGGATTCGATCTCGCGCACCAGCTCACCCGGAGTAGCGAGGTCATCCTGTTCATCGAAGTATTTCAGACCGGCCTTTGCCACCTCAGCGGGAGCAGTCACGCAGCCCTTGATAAGAGCGTCGGCGTACTTCGCTGTGTTCTTCCTGCCGTTGGCGGGGTTGATGTAGAGGTCGGTCAGGTTGGAATACCATGTGAAATTCACGCTTTGCAGCTGGTACTCAACATCGTTGACGATGACGGTTTTTGTTCTTGCCATAGGTCAATCCTCCTCTGAAACATTGGCGTTTTATATATTACGCGCGTATAGGCGCGTTAGGGAGACGGAGATATACATTACTCTCTATTCTCCCTATTTACACACTCTATTAAGAATGAATGTTTCAATGTTTCAAATACCCGTAAAAGCCAGTAACGGTGCGGGTTTTAGCTGAAACATTGGCGATACATTGGCCGAAACATTGAAACATTCGGGGCTGAAACATCTGGTTGAATTTCCCGCCTAAACTTAGACTTTCGCGCCTAATACTTGAATTCGGGCGAGATGTTTCAACTCAATGTTTCAGCCATTACAGCTGGATGTCAGGGATGAGGAACACGATGGAGACATCAGCGGCCTCCTTGCCTCTCGCCCTGTCAGGCAGCTTCTCCACCATGCAGTTCTGAGCGAAGAAAACGGAGCCGCTGTCGTTGGCGTCCGTGATAGCGAGGTTTGCCATCACGTTCTTTTCTGCGCACTGCTCAAGGTACGCCACGTCAGGAGAATCCTGCAATAGCGTGATGGTGAGCTTGCCCGCCTTGTTCGCATTCAGGATGTAGGTGCTGTCGCCCTTTACACCCTTTTTCAACGTGACGTTGGCCTCGTCACGGGCCAGCGTGAACATACTCTCACCGAACATACGGAGCTGCCGGTTGTTGAAAGACACATTGACTTTCATCGGGTCAAACGTAGCTAACATGGTCTATCCCTCCTTTACAGCGTCGCACGGAGGACGCCTTTGGTTTTTACCTGATGGACCGCGCCTGCCAGCTGAGCCTCCCACGTGATGTCGGGCATCACACGGTTGCGGCGCTGGTCCTCGGTGCTCTCCGCATACTTCGGAATGACAACGGTGAACACGCCGGTCTTGCTCTCCGGGTCACGAGCGATGATGTTGAGGTCCGTGGCCTCTGCCAGAGCCTGCAACACTGCCGTGCCAATCATGCCGAACCCGTCATCGCCATAGTTGATGTTGGCGTTTTCAAGCAAGATGTCATAGAGCAGGTCGCGCATACGCTTGGCGATCCAGTCCCCGCCGAGAACCACGTCGATGAACTCACCGTTGAGGCAAGTGCCGTCCTTTACGTACTGGCGCTTGTACTCCTCGGTCAAGAAGTTCACGTGGTTTTCAAGCAGAGCCTCCCGCTCGCCGTCGGTGAGCAGGGGGAGTGTGATGAGCTTAGTAGTGGAGGCGTTGCCGTCCTGCGGGCGCTTGAACTTCCATGTTACGCTGGTGGGGTAGAACGGCCCCACGTTGCCCGTGTAGGAGGCGTCAGGCTCCTCATTCAGATTGTCCGCATCGGCATAGATGACAGCAGCGCGGGCGGTGTTGCACACGAACGCCTTGTTGCTGGTCTGGCCCATGTAGAACTTGCGGTGGTCTTCCACACCCGCGCCCAGCTCTGCCTCGCTCGGCTCGCTGGCCTCCGCGAACTTCGCCAGAGCGGTGACGTACTCGTCCTCGTCCTTGTCGGTCAGGAGATAGTACCAGTCGTTGTCAACCTCAGACTGGAACTTCTTAATCTGCTCGATGAAGCTCTCCGCAGCGGTCTTCGCGTCCTTGCCGTTGGTGAACTTGGCGGTAGGAGCGGTACACTCGGTAGTCACAGGCTTGGACAGGTGCTCGTCGGTGAACACGTCCACGGTTTCGGGAATGGTGTCTGTCTCGCCCTCCTCGGTGGCGGTAAAGGTCACAGTCGCATCAGACACCGCAGCGGAATAGGTCTTGCCGCCTTTGGTGAAGCTGGTGCTGTTGAACAGGGCGGCGAGGTTGTTCGCAGTGGATACAGCGGAAGACGTGGTGATCTTCACAACGGCCTTGCTATCCCCGCCAAAACGGAACCAGAGGCTCTTTTTTGTGGCGATGTCAATAGACCCGCTAAAGGTGCATACGAACTTTGCAGCCGCAGCCACAACGGGGCTGGCAGGGTCAAAGCTGACGATTTTGAACTTGCTCACGAGGCTGGTAGCCAACGTGGTTTTGCCCTGATTGAGCAGGGTGGTAGCCTTGCGCACGACCTTTGCGTTGGGGCAAGCCCCCCCCGGGCCGTACACGGCTTTTACGCTCTCAACATCTCTGTACGTTCCGACCGGATAAGCCCCGGTGGTAGATACAAGGAGAATGTCGAGGCTTTCTTTCTCGCTGGGCAGCGCGTCCCGCTGCACAACGACAATTACGTCTTTTGCCATTTGGCGATTCCTCCTTTATTGCTTAATATCCCCTATGGGGTTTCCCGGACGCTCCACAAGAGTAGCGGGCATCGTGTCGGTTCGTACATAGGAGAAGCGAATATCAAACCCGTACCTGCGTATCGTGTCCTCTACGAAAAAGCTGGAACGGCTTGCGACTGACCCCACGTTGACTATCACGACCTCGCCTTGCTCGGTCTGGATATTGTGGGCATTGAGCAGGAAAAAGCCGTTTGCCTTTTCCGCGAGTTCAAGCGCTTCGTCCTCGCCAAAGATGTAGCCGTCCTCGGTTTCCCGATTCGTGCTGCAAAAGGTGAACGACATAGTAGCCGACACCTGTTCGGAACGGACGAGCAGCGGCCCGTCGGGAGTTTCAACAATCTCCCGCAAGCCGAACGAATACTCCGGTATTCTCGGAGCGAGAACGCTGTAATAGCAGTATGGGTATTCGGGCATATCTGCGATTTGCTCTGACAGGTTGACAGGGCATCCGATGTGGGCCTCCAACCCAGACACAATCGCGTTACGGGCCTGAGCGAACGTCACTTTTTCACCCCCTCCACGATATAGCGGACCATCGGGTGGATGGAGTTGTGGGAGAGTTCCTGCGTGACGGTGTATTTCTGCCCGTCATAGGTGTCCAGAATGACCTGTCCCGGTTTAATTTCCACAGGGTCATCGGTGTAGAGCTTCTGAGAATTGAATGTGTATGACCCCTCCGGCAAGCGTTTCAGGTCCAAATTGGAGAGCGGCATCACAATCCCCCAAAAGGAAGTTACCGGCTCGTCAACAGGTCTGGACTGCCCGCCGGCTGCGGGGTCGCGCACGAACGTCCTGTTGGAAACTGTCAGTATGTGCAGCAGCGCCCTCGGCAGTTTTGGAGTTGCGAAAAACATGGGTCATACCTCCTCAACCTTGTATGTGATACGGTCGCGGATATGCGTACCGGTCTCATACAGCGTCGTGTGCTGCGTTTTCTTGGTGAAATCCGACTGCGGTTTTACCCGGTTGTCGTCGATGAAGTTCTGCACCATCTGGGCCGCCTGAGCGCCAATGGCGTTGGCGGCGGCATCTGCGGAGGTCTGTCCAGACAGAACCTTTCCGATTGCGCCTGACACGATTTCACCCAGCTTGGCTTGGTCTGCGTCAAAGCTCGCTCGGATAAAGGACCGTTCCGGCAGTTTCTCCGTGCCGTACTCGTGGGCGATGGCTATTTTCAGAACTTCGGAATCTACGCCGCCGACAAGACCCACGAGGATCTTCTTGCCGGCCATATCGTCGCAGGCTTTTTTCAGCCGCTCGAAATCATTCAGGATAACATTGACATCCATAATCAATACCTCCGATACAGATTTACGAGCTGCATCCACTCCGATTTCTGTGACTTGTCGAAGTTCCACGTCACGTCCGAAATGGAGAATGAGCTTAGGCCCTGCGACCCGTTTTGCAGGTTCGTGTACGCCTGCGACACCATATCCCACACAAGCCCCTCAAGGTCTGCGGGGAGAGTCTGCGGCTCGTCATCGGTGGCATCTTTTGGCAGGATGTACCCAGCCGTGTAGCTCACTTCGATAACGCGCTTTGGCGCAACGATGTCATACGCCAGACCTTTTCGATACCCGGCTTTCAGCCACCCCTCGTCACGGTAGATAACTCCTACATCTCCGGTTTGAGAATAGTCATAGCGGTTCGGGTTTACCAAGCGGCCCTCCTCCTTGACATACTCAACGCTGATGATAGGGTATTCTACCGTGACAAGTTCCTGCTGCCCATCCGCGTCGTACCACTGGTGGTACGAGCGTTTGCCCAAATGTCTGCCGGTCTGACGCTCAATCCACGAAGAAGCCTTATTTATCAGCAGTTCGACAATCAGGTTGACCTTTTCGTCCTCGATGTCGGATAAGCCGAGCATCAGCTTCATTCGTTCAAGGGTAGTCAATGCGTTCTCTGCAAGCATAAGGGCCTCCTAAATGGGGCAACGACGGCTATTCGCCGTCGTTGCTGTCTTCTTTCGGCTCGTCCTTTTCGACGGGCTTGGTGGTTCTGGTGCGCTTAGTCTCCTTTGCGGGGGTCTCAGCCTTGTTGTCGGTAGGCCCCGGCTGCTGTTTGTATACGCGAGACATAATCAGCCCTCCTTACACGGGCTGGACGGCATTGTCGCCCAGCGCAATCGCGCAGGTGGCATCGCACTTGGGGGTGGAGCCACCGGCGCAGTTCACGGTGACTGTAATCTTGATGAACTTCTTGCAGCCCGCAAGGTCAAGGTCGAGGTTGTGCAGCTCGTTGCCGGACTTGTCGGCGGTGAGGGTGATAGCGCCCTCGCCGTCAGCAGTATGGTCGATGAACACGTGCTTGTCCTTGACAGCGGTGTAGCCGCCAGCCTGAGTGTCACACTCGGTAACGGCAATCTTCACAGTGATGCCGGTAGGCTCACCTGTAGCTGCGCCGAGGGACACCGCGAGGACCCCGGAAAGGAATCTCTCGCGGTCGATGGCGTCCCCGCTCTTATAAGGAATCACCTTGATGTTCTGGATGAGTTCTCTTTTCATACTCAGCTACCTCCTCACATTACACAGGGACGGAGACCTTAGTAGCCACGGCAAAGCTCTCGTCATGGCGCAGGCCGGTGTCCACGTTGTTGATAGCACGGATGAGGGTCTGGTCGTTCTCGAAAGCGGAAACGAGGTTGCCCGCGTCATCCGTCCAAGAACCCTCACGGCTGGTTTCGATTTCCAGTGCGCCCTGCTCGCCGATAACGAGGTCGTTCCAGTTGCCGAACACAATCTGGGTCTTGCCGCCGGTGGTTTCAAGCAGGTTGGTGGTCTTGTAGGGATAGCCCACCAGAGTGCCGTTCTCGTTCATCTCCTTAGCGAAGATGAAACCGCCGACCTCATCGCGCAGGGACTTGAAGAACTGCTCCACGCTGGTGTTGAACACGAAGCCCAGACCATCAGCGTAAACATTGTTCTTCAAAACGGACGCCACCAGATAGTTCGGGAACGCAGCAGTCAGGACGCCCTGATTGCTGGAATACTCGGCATCAATGCTGGTAACGTCGATGTTGAGCACACCCTTGTTCTTGGTGATGCCCAGAGGCTGGAACTCGCCGCCAGTGCCGAGCAGTGCGCCGTAGTCAACGCCCAGAGCCATCTGCTTGGTAACGTCCTGACCGACGATGACATCATTGTCAAAGTTGGTGGAGCGGAGCAGGTCGTTGCTCATGGGGATGAGGGCGGTCAGCTTCTTGGCAGACAGCTTGAGGTTGCCGAACTTGGGTGCGCTGCGGGAAATAGCGCGGTTCTCACCGGCAAACAGAGCACGGGAGCCGGTCTTAATCTTGGGGATGTTCAGATTGCCGTTCGCCATCCCCAGACGGCGGGCGCCGAGGCTGTAAATGACGGTGGACGGATAGAGCAGCTCGATGATCTCGTTGGCGTACACCTCGGGAACGAGGTAGCCGCCGTCAGCGGGAACAGTAGCAGACAGCGCCTTGAACTCGTGCGCCATATCCGCATCGCCGAACTTGCGCTCGGCGGTGAAAGCCGCTCTCTCGATGTCGCCGCCAGAGGCGTGGATGCACTTCACAGCACGGCCAAACATACCGTATGCAGTCTTGCGGCGCTCAGGCGCGGACATGGATGCGATACGGGTCTGGAAAGAGTTCTGCTTCACACCGTCGGGACCGGAGCCGGTAGAGAGAAACAGGTTGGCATACTTGCGCTCGGGCTGCTTCTGAACACCGGGACCGCCGGACTTCTTCTCGCCGGCGCCAGTAGCACTCTTGACGCCCTGACCCTCAAGAGCTGCGATGATGGCAGCGATGAGTTCAGGGGAAACACCCTCGCCCTCTCCCTTATCACCGGCGACAGGGTCGGCAGCGGGAGCGGGAGCGGGATTGGCGGGGTCGTTGGTGGCAGCGGGGTCGGTCACGCCGCCCTCGTCCTCAAGGATAGCGGTCACTTCCGCAAGGATCTCCTCGGTGGAAATGCCGTCAGACACGGCCTCGCCGTTCTCCTTGCAAGCCTTTCGCTTCTCATCGAGGTTGGTAAACACCTTGGCAATCAGCTCAGCGAGCTGTTCCTGAGTAAGTTTCATTTCAAATTCCTCCTTGTGTTACGGAATGATCTCGAAGACAATCTCCGATTTCTTGGTTTGCTTGACGGGGTTGTTGGACTTCACGATGTTGTTCTGCACAGGTGGGTCATCAGGTGCGGCGGGTTCCAGAAACGGGCCGAGAATGTCGGCCAGCTCACGGACTACCGCGATGAAAGGCTTCAAAGCATCCAGTCTTGCGCGGGTGATTTTGCCCGTTTTGACTTCGGTTCTAAGGCCCTCCACCAGAGACTTGACCTCATCAATCTTAGCTTGGTCGTTCATCGCCCAAGTGACGATAGAAACTTCCCAGAGCTTGATTTCTTTCAGCCGGCGCACACCCTGCTCGCTGTCGTAATCGAACTCAACAGCGTCATAGCCGATAGACAGCTCATTCAGAACGCCGTCTTTCATAAGCGTCTGAATATCGCGGCCCTTAGCAGTGTCGCTGATTTTGCCCCGGATGAAAAGACCCTTATCATCTTCACGCAATTCCAGCGGCTTGCCGATAGGCAGTTCGCAATCGGTGTGTTGCGACAAGATTTTGATGCGGTCAAAATCCTCCCTGATGGTCTTGGAGAATGCGCCTTTCTCGATGATGTCGCCGCCACTGTCCTTGTTTCCAAACACAGCAGCGTACCCGGAGAACTCGCCGCTCTCGTCCGCACTTTCCAGCTCGAACTTAAACGACTTATACTCGCGGGTTGCCGGCGCTTTTCCAGCAGTACGTTTTCCCTTGCTTGCCATACGGTTTTCCTCCTTTCCTCAGAGTTTAGGGCATCTTAAAAACCACCGTATGTCAGATAACACCGGCAGTTGATAAGCTCCTCGGGGCGAGGGTCATTCGGGTCACGCGGATAACGCAGCCCGTTTGAGAACTTGGCGTCAATCGCCACCGTCTCGCCGTCCAATATGACGTGGTTCGGTCCGTGAGAACCATCACGGGGATTTTTCTGCGGCCTGTGATGCCACGTCTTTGTCTTAGCACCGGCGGCTTTCATCGTGTCAAATTGACCTGTCGCCAGTGCGGTCATGGTTTCCTGTCGGGCAATCAGCTTTGCCCGTGCTTTGGTTGCACCCATCGTGTCCTGAATGGATTCGCGCAGGCTGATTTGGCTGAGGCCCTCGGAGACACCACGGACGATGATGTCCGCAATCTTGTCCCGTGTGGTGCGCTCGATGCCAACAATGCGCTTGCCGCCGTTGATTTTGGCAGACGATACAAACTCCGGGCGGTCGAGGCTTGTCAAGCCGTAGCTTTCTTCGCTGAGCGCAGCCCCGTCATCATAGGTCTTTCGCCACAGCGGATTGAACAGGTCCATCAGCTTTTCAGCTTCTTTGTTCCAATCGAGCAGCCCTGCCGCTATTGCATCGGCAAGCCGCTGCTGTTCAATCTCAGGCAGCTGCGCCCACAGGTCGGGGTCGAATGTGCCGTCCGGGAGCAGATATTCGGACAGCTCCGAGAACACGTCAGACACATCGGCCTTTACCGTGCTGCCGAGGGCTGCCGCTATCGCGGCCTGCTGGTCGGCAAAGTGTTTGGACACCGCTGCCTCAAACAACCGCTCGTTTTTCTGCACCGCCACAGCTTCACGTCTCAGCATGGCTGCGACATTCATGCGGCGGGATTTCTCGCCATATACAGGACCGTCAGACAATGCCGCCAGATCCTCCTGCATCATGGACTGTGATAGTTCTGCGGGGTCATCCGTCTCGTTCAGGAACAGGTCGTTAATGGATACCTTGTAGACATCCCCGCCGTCAACGTCAGGTAGGTCGAGCAGCTCTCTCGCCTCGTTTTTGGTGATAAGACCGGCGTTATAGGCATCGAGTGCTTTGCCCTTGTCAAACTCCTTGTCGTAGGGGATAACAGGGTCAAAGCGCCACACAAGCCCGCTCCCGAACATCGGGAGGAGCTGCGTGTTGATTGCCTCCTCACGCATCCTGATTCTCGATGTCAGGACATTCTTGGCGTAGATGTACTGCGCTGCGTCAGCGGTTGAGCGGTTGCTGTTCTCGGTGATGCCCATGATTTCACGGGGTACACCGAAGTGTTCGAGAACGGCGTCTCGCATGGCGATACGGCTCTCGATGAAGCCGAGGTTCTTACCATCGGTGCTGCCAAGCTCCTTTACATCGACGTTGCCGGAGAGGGCTGCCGCACGGTGGCTGTTCTCTACGCCCCGGTGCTTCTGATTCCAACGGGCCAGAAAAGCGTTCCGCTGCTCATCAGTGGCATCAGGCATGAGGAATACCACGGGCGGTGTAGCGTCGTTATAGAAGAACCGCTTTTGGAACTTGGCGGCGTATTCGTCGATTTCCACCTCGTCCGCGATGCTTTCCGCAATACCCAGACCACGCAGGAAAGGGTCGAGCGGGTTCAGCTGCTTCATCACGAACATATCATCAACCGGTACGGTCATTGTCAGCCCGCCCGATGAGACGATTTGGTACGTGGGGTTGCCGAGATACGGCGTCAGCTTCACCCAATGCGGAGGCACGTTCCACAGCTCTACCGGCCTGCCGCGTTCATCCCGCTCGATGAGGAAGAAACTCTCGCCCACGAGCATGAGGTAGATTTCATGCAGCCGCCAGATCGCCGAACTCGTCATCTCGTACAGCGGGTTCGGGTGGTTCATAAAGTCGAGGAACGGATGGCTCGTCACCTCAACCTCCGTCCCGTCCTCCTCAACACGCATCAGCTTTCCGCTGATGTTTGCGAGGTCGCTTGCGATACGGTCAACGACCGCAAGGCGGGGGCTGGTTGAAAACATATTCAGCCATTCGGCTGTGTTCATAGAGGGCGGTCTTGCCCAGCGCGAGACGAAACTGTCGCTGCCGCCCTGATAAGCGTCTCGCACCTGTTTTCGTCTGGTTATTTCGATATTGAATATTCTCATTCCACACCTCATCCAAAAGAGAAGCCGAACTCCGGTTTCCCGTTTTCTAACTCCAAATAGGCGTTCGCCGAGGCGTCCACCATATCTTTCAGCTTGCCGACGGGGAAGTTTTCAAGCTGCCTGAAATAGTCATCGTTCCAGTCAGCCATCTTCACGTCCACATTACCGGCAAGCCATTGAGAGGAGAAAGGCTCGGCGCGGGTCACTTTGTCCCCGCTTTCCAGTGAGGTTGTCACGGTATAGCCGCCGAGCATCCGAACAAAGCTCTGCGCTTGGTCTTTGCCGGCCTGTCCGGGGTCCTGCGGCAGCCGAACTGTGACGTTGCCATAAAGCGCATTGTCGCTGGCAGCGGTATTCAGAATGAGCTGACGCACATCAGCGCCATTCTCACGGACGTTGATGACATCCGCAACGAATACACGCCCATTCTTCCGTTTGCCAAGCAAAACACCGGCGGTATAGGCGCTTTCGTCGCCCCGCCGGTTGGTGCGCATGGCCTGCGGCATACCCTCCAACTCGTCCATCTCGCCGGGGGCTGTGGCAGCCAAGTCCCACGCCCGCACCCATTTGACAACATCGGTCGGGGTGGAGCGGAACATCTGTCCGACTTTAGAGCGCTTGAAGTAGTGGCCCGCAGACCGCCTGATTTTCCAGTTACCGTTGAGCAGCTGTTCTTGGTCGAACTCAGACATGGCTTTCAGTGCGCCGATGTAGCCGGGGTCGTGTTTCATCATAGCCGCGTTGTCCGTCAGCTTCGCACTGATGAACGATACGGACTTTACTTCCTCCATCTCCTCCGGGCTGTATAGATGAAACTCCTCATACAGCTGCTGCGGTGTGTCAGCCCAATGGATGATGTTGTTCCTGCGGATGAAGTATCGCAGCTTTCCGCATCTGCTTTCGTCGGCGTACCCTGTTTCGGGGTCGATCCACCAGTCAATGAACCGAGCCACCCAGCTTTCGCCGTCGGGGTTGCAGGTCGCTCGAATGTAGGGGCGTACCCCACAGGTCGAACGGTTACGGGAGAACATATAGAAGAACTGGCTCTCCGTGAAATGGACAAGCTCGTCAAACATCAGGAGCGGTATCTGGGAACCCTGCCAGTTGTATTTCTCCTTTTCGTAGAACATGTGAGCGAATGTGACCTTTGCGCCCGACTGAAATCTCCACTGGACGTTCGGCGTGAGAACGCTGGACGCGCCCAGATGTGGATATATTTCTTGGCTCGTTGCGTAAAGACCACCGGCGCTCATAATTTGTGGGCGGGACTGCCGGAAGATGACCGCCTCGAACAGCTTGTTGTCGATGTGTCTTAGACACTCAAGCAGGAGGGCGTATGTCTTGCCGCCGCCAGCCGCGCCGCCGTAAATGCAAATATCAGCGGGAGAGCGCAGAAACATCTCCTGCTTGCCCTGCTGAGGCCGAATAATGATTGGTTTGTTACTTGTTTTTTCCGTCTTTTTTCTCACGTGCGTCACCTACCTCCGAATCTCTCTCAGGCAGGTAGATCTGAACTTGCGGCTGAACAGAAACCGGTGTGCCGGTTATCTTCGCCTCGACCGCTTTTCGGTCATTGAAGAAATCACCGCCGTAGACTTTGAGCGCATAAATGATAGCGGTCGTGTCCCCACTGGACACCCGCTCCATTAACTTGTTTTGGCACATCGCCACAACAGACAGGCGCCCCGCCTTGATTGCCTTTTCCAAAGCGGGGTGTTCCTTTTGGAGTTTTTGCAGTGTCCGTCGTGTGATGTCGAATACGTCGGCAATCTCCTCCATAGACTTGCCCTGCATAGACAGAGACTGGATGATGGCGAGATTGTTTTCTACCTCACCGGCTTCTACCCACTGTTCAAACAAGTCCTTTCTCTGACGCTTGGCATCAGACATACCTCTCCGCTACCTTTTCGAGCAGTTCGCGCATCAGACCGCCGTGCTTGTTGTGCTTAAAGCCGCCGGGGTACTCGATGTTCAGCTCTTTTTCCAGATACTCCTCATAAACTTCCGTCGGCAACTGCTTGGGTAGCGAGCAGGCGCAGTAGATGTAGCCAGCGTTGCAGGCGAGTACCGCTACACTGTCGAAGTAGTTTTCGAGGAGGGCGACAAAGCTCTCACGGGTATGGAACTTCTGCTTGAAAACGATGCCGTTTGTCACGCCGAGGGTGTAATTCTTGTCGTCCAGATACCAGAGACAGTCACCCGCTCCGGCAGACAGCTTCGTCTTGTCGTATGCCTTTTCAACGTAGGCAAGATTGCGAGTGCAGGTAATCAGCGTACCCGTGGATTTCAGGACGGCGTTGCAGGTCGTAAGCACGGCCTTTTCAAACTCGTCGTCCACCACGGAGTTGATGACCGCCTCCAACACACAGTAGTCAAACAGCCCGTGGGCCTTGACCTGCTTCTCGGCGTTGAGGATATTGGCGATGATGCCTTTCATATCCAGCTTGTTCGCGCCTTTCACCATCAGGGACGGCTCGTAGGCGTGGATATTGTAGCCCTTAGACTTGAGCATCTTCGGGTAAGCCATGCGGCCCGCGCCGATGTCGATAAGGCTGTCTGACTTCTGCAAGCGGGGGATGACATACTTCTCATACAGAACAGAGGCGTTTGACTGCCGGCCATCGGTACTCAGGCGCTTAGGCTGCGCCAAGAACTGGTGGTAGGTCTTAACGCCGAGGTTGTCGAAGTTGTACTTGCCGTACTCGATGCCCATGCACTCAAGGAACTCGGCAACGTCCTCGTTCGGAATGGCATAGCTCAGAACGCCGTAGCCCAGCTTCTTGGAGCAGTAGGCGTATTCGGCGTTAAGAATGACGTTTCCGTCCCCGTCGGTCACGACGCTGCCCCATTCGCCGTAGCGGGACATCAGCTTCGTGATTTCGGAGCAGATGAGCACATTCTTCGGCTCGCTCTCGATGTGCACCTTGTCGGACGGGCAGTAATGGTAGCCGCCCACTGTGAACTCCTCAAGGCGAACGGAAGTCTTGCTCGTCTCGATGGAGTTGTGCATGAGGTTGAACAGGATCTCGTCCTGCAAATTCGGGCTGTTGATTCTGATACACGGCAGATATTCCAGCCCAATCGCCGTCGCAGCTTTCTTTCGTTGGTGGCCGGCGGTAATCACGTTATTGGTGGCGTTGACGATGAGCGGCTTCACCATACCGAAACGGCGAATGCTGTGCTGCAACGCCTCTAATGCCTCCGGGGTAATGGAGCGGGGGTTGTACTCAGACCCCGTGACCTCCCCGATAGGCACTTTCTCTACGAAATCAATCACGGTTCTCCACTCCTTTCAGAAGATAGTCGGCAAAGCTGCCGCTCAGGATTGCACCGGAATCAATGTACTCCTGATACTTGGCGTTCATGCGGTCAAGCTCCACCTGAGAGATGAAGAACGACACATCGCCAAAGCGGAACTGGCAGAACGGCAGGACCGCCTTAGATTCCTTTTTCTTAGGCTCACCATCATCAGCAGCAGGAACCACACTCTCCGCAGCGGGAGCGGCGGGGCTGTCGGTAGGCGCAGGAGCGGGAGCAGGGGCATCGGCATAGCTCACAGGCTCGTGGTACGAAACCTCCGGTGCGCCAATTTCATCATCCCCGTCCTCAACTGCATCATTTTCCTCTCTGATGACAGAGTTGCTGTCGATGGTGTGGACGGTAGGCTTCTTGGGCTTGGGCTTTTCGTTGACGCCCATAAAGTTGAATGCGGGGATTTTGATTTCGGCCTGCTCAGGCTCGATGTCGAAGACCTCCGTAGTCAGCTCAAAGCGTTCCAGCAAAAGCTGGTTCTCATCGAGCGTCAGGTCAACAAGGGAGAGTTCCTCCTTGAGCTTCTCGAAATCCCAATCGCTGTATTCGCTGGTCTTGTTGTCCACCAGACGGAACAGGTTGATCTGCTCGTCGGTCAGCTCGTCCGCTACGATGCAGGGGACAGTCTGAATACCCATCTCACGGCAGGCGCGCACACGAGTGTGGCCGGCAACGATAGTGTAGTTCATGTCCACAACAACAGGGAACAGGAAACCGAACCGCTCGATGCTGTACTTGACCTTTTCAACCGCAAGGTCATTGTTACGCGGGTTGTTCTCGTAATCTCTCAGTCGAGAGACGGAAATCTCTCTGATATTCATTCTGCCTCACCTCCCGTCAGGAACATGACAAAGCCCAGATAGGTTTTGTTCTTGCTGATGTAGTCGTCATAAACCGCTTTCAGGCGGGCGTACTCGTCCTCGGTGATAGGCAGCTCGTTGTTGCCGAAAATGAGGAACTTGTTGTCCTTGAAGAACTTGCGGTCACGGTTCGGGGTAAAGAACGTGGTCTTGAAGTCGAGGCCGATGCCGCTCAGCTCCTGATGCAGCTTGCCGACATCCCACGTGGAATATTCGTGGCTCTTGTTGTCGATGATACGGGCCAGCTTCGCGTCCTCCTCGGACAGATTCTGAACGATGCAGGGTACTTCCTCCATCCCCAGCTGCTTGGCGGCTTTCAGGCGGGTATGCCCCGCAATGATGACATTGTTCGGGTCAATCGTGATAGGGTTCAGGAACCCAAACTCACGAATACTCTCGGCGACTTTTGCCACGCCCGCGTCATTCCGTCGGGCGTTTCCCTCATACTCGATGAGGTCATCAACCCTCTTGTAGACAATCTCCATGTTTCGTCCTCCTTGTAACTGAGCATAAAAAAAGGGAGCTGCACATATTCGTACAGCTCCCATGTTTTACTGTATTAGGTTTTAGAACAGGCCCCACTCGGCGAACGCCTCGAAGCCTCCCGCGTCCTTGATGAACTTGCGGGCAATTTCCACGATTTCGTGGTAGGGCTTTCCGTCAATCCCATCGTCTCCGATGGCGCAGCACAGCTCCACCGGCTTGCCGGTTTCCTGCGCCTTGAGGAAAGCGTAGATGTTGACGGACACATCAGCTTTGGACAGGTCTTTGCCGTGCAGCCCACCTCCGGTCACGGAATCGGCCATGTCGGAACCGAGCTTGCGGTTGGTGGCGCCGGTGTCCACATCTGTGCCGCCGGTCCAATCGCCGAGCGGGTTGATTTCTGCGGTGGGGTACAGCCGCTCGATGTCAGCCCTCGCAGCGTTGCTCTGGCAGATGATGAGCTTATCCCCGCTCAGAATGTATTTCCCGTCGCAGGGGTATTTCTGGTAGATGTCGCGGGCAATCGTGGAGAGCGTCTTCTGCTCGTCCGTGAGCGGCATCCCCTTGAAGATGCCATTGTCGCCGCAGCGGAAACCAGCCTGCTGGTTATCAGCGAGGTGGGCGTCCTGCGGAACAATGCAGAGGTCGATTTGCACAAACCCCGCGATGCGGTGGATGGCATTGTGGATCGCTCTCAGCACCTCTGGCCGAAGCATGGGAGCGGAAGTCTCGACGATAGCGTGGCACACGCCATGCCCGATGAGAACTTCAACTGCGACTTTGGGGTCATCCTGAACCTGATAGGCCAAGTCCACGATAGCGCCGGCAATCCTGTCGGCGATTTTGTCCGGGTGGGACGGGTTTACTTTCTCAATCATGGTATCAATTCCTTTGCTTGATTTTTTCGTTGCCGTTCAGCGGAGGCCCAAGCAGGTCACAGTCCGCGTCAGGCGGGTCCTGAACATAGCCGTAGTGGTTTGCGTAACAGTAGGCGCAACCGTTGCGGCAGGTGCTGTATGCGCCAATATCGACGCTCTCAACGCACTGGCACAGCCCGCGCTGATTGCGGTCTTTCGGTTTGTCAACGCCGAACATCTTGCCGTCTACGCAGCTGGAATGAGGCAACCCCAGCTCCTCCGCGCAGGAGGAGAGGACAATGCCATGCTGGGCGGCTATCTCGGATAGCTGCTGCGCCAGCTCCGTCTGCTGCTCGGTTGTGAGCGGCTGGATATTCAGCGGTCTGAGGTCTACTGTGCGGTACGAATCCACGAAACTCATAACGGCCTTTGAGGTGTAGCCCTCTAACTCCTCTGCGATTTTCGTGAACGCCCGAATGTGGTAGTCCCAAGTGTAGCGGTCATTCAGGAATACCGGGTCATACCGCCAGATGGCTTTATCGGCTCCGATTTTCTTGAACGCCGGTATCACAACCTCATGCTTGTCGGGGATGTTCTTCTCAACGTCCCGTCCGTAAGGTGTGATGGTGTACTGGAAATAATATTTGAATGCGTCCAGCTCGTGAATCCTGTTGAGCATAGGCGCGGCATTCTTAGTCCAAAAAACGAACCCGTCTACTTTGTCGGGCGTGAGTGAAACACGCCCGACTTGTAGAGGGTTGTATGGGTTTCTAAGGAGGACAAATCCTTTCCCAACACGGTTGTAAAACCACTCGGAAAACAGTGCCGGGATGTCAGTCCGCCTGCTTGCGCTAACGATCATAACGGCATCCCATCCTTTAGGTAGTTTGCGAATATCCAGTTGCGGCAGGACCGCTGCTCTTTGGTGTAGTTCCCCGGAGGGTTCGGCACATAATCCCAGAAGTGGATGCGGCGGGCATTCGTGATGTGCAGCTTGATTCTGTCGTTCTCAATCCTGACTTCGGAATTGCTGTCAGGCACGAATGCCACATGGGTGTTCAGCTCCCACACAAAGCCGTCGCTCAAACCGCAAAGGTAGTATGCTTTGGCGTGTGGGTGCTGCTTGACGATAATGTCAACGACGGCGTTGGACTTGTGCAGCGTTCCGTAATAGACGCGGTTGTCCTTGTCGCCGATGAAGCATTTTGCGCAGCACTGCGATATGTCCACGTTGCGGATGTCTCGGAGCCAGAAGAAGTTGCACTTCTTCAAAATCTCCAAGTGCAGGTGCATGGGCGCGTGTGTAATTATAAAATCCGACGGTATCATTTTATCACTCTCCTATATGACGGGTCAATGACAGCTTTGTGACACGACGGCCACCTCCGCTATCTCAGGGTTCTGCGCCTGAAAAAACTCCCCAAGCGCGTAAAGTATCGTCTCACAAGCCCCCGGCAGAGCGGGGTGGAACGCAAAGCCACACCCAGACATCGCGCTCTTGACCGCAACAAACTCGCGGTCAAACCCGCTCACGCGGGTTCTGGTGGCTTTCATTCTGCGCCCGTGGTCGTCAAAGCTCTCAAACAGGGCATGGGAGAGCGGGTTGCCCGCGCTCACCGATTCGCCAACCGTCAGCTTTGCGAGGGTAATTTCATAGCCGCCCGGAACCGAGCCAGTCAGTGTGAACGATGAGACATTCGTTACATAACTCGGCAGCGGATTTAGCCCGTCGTAGGGCTGCGGCTCAAAGTTTTTAATCATTTTGGTCTACCTCCTTATCTTTCAACTGCTCACGCAGATGTTCACGCAATTCTTGCCGAACCATCGCGGCCTCAACGTCATTGTGCGTAGCGTTCTCAACAAGCACCTGCCAGCTGCCGTCGCTTGTCTTGAATGTGTGAACTTTCCGCTTTGCGCGGAGAGCGCTCACCAGATCCACCATGTATTTCAGAACACAGCAGACCAGAATCAGAAAGCCAAGCCAAATCCACGGGCTGGAAAAGATAAACTTCAAAAACTCCATTACTCATCTTCCTCCAATTTCAGTCGGGCTTCAAGCTCGGTGATGCTCTGCAAAAACTCCTTGCGGCAGGACAGCTCGCTGTCTTCAACCGCCACGCGCAGGCTTTTCAGAGCCTGCGCTACCGGCGTGTCAAAACTGTACTTCTGGAAGACCACGCCTCTCCGGTCCTCCGTGGTGAAAATCTCAAACGCATCGCCATCGCGAATGCCGAGATTCACACGAACCTCTTTCGGAACGACAACCCTGCCGAGGTCATCAATCCGACGGATTTGTCCAGTTGCTTTCATTTTGGTTCCTCCTGTCATAATTCGTATTCTTTGTGGTGGGCAGTCTTGCCCTTATACTTGACCGAGGGCTTGACCCAAACCACCTTGCCGGACTTGTACCGGCGCAGGTGGCCTCGGACGTTGACCTCATGGTCGGGCTTGGTGTAGCCGCGCTTAGCCTGTTCGGGCTTTACCAGCGCCGTGCTGTCGAAGTCAGTCACGGTGTAAATGCGGCGAATGAGCGGCTGCCGCACCTGTGCCGTGCGCTTTTTCTTCTTGTGCTTGGCGGGGCGGCGCTCAACTCGCTGCTCAACTTTGACCTCCTCCCGGTAGTAGGCCATGAACAGCATGAGCGCATGGTACTTCCGAGCCTCTTTCCTGCACGTGTCATCCATCGAGAGGAGCACACTGAGCAGTTCCTGATCCACAACCGGCTGACTGCCCATCGGGGCGATACGGCGGTTCCTGATTTCCGTCGTGGCGGGGTCGTAGTCGAACATCACAACCGGCGGGAGGTTCGGCTTCACAGTGATGTAGACCGCCATCTCCACCCAGCTACCCTTGCTCTCGAACGTGAATTCAATTTGTTCCTCGCAAAGCTCTACCACACCCGATTCCATCGGAGCCAGAAACTTCTCACGGTCAAGCCATTTGAAGTTGTCGAAATACCAATCCAGAACCCGCTCCATGCGAGCGTTGCTCGTGACGATAATGCGGTCAGCCGTGTTGCGGTTCATCAATCACACCTCCTCGTAGCAATCTTTCAAACTGCCATTCCTGCGACAGCAGGTGCATTTCTGGTGGCACTTACGCCATCGGCAGGTCGCACACTCAGCCACGGCCTCCTCAACAAAGTTGCCGTTCTTATCGACCCACACGTTTCTGCCGCCGAGCTTCGCAATCCGGTAGCCCTTGTTGCGCATTTCCTCAGCTTTTTCTGCGGCGGGGTCGTGCCACTGCAATCCGCGCCTTTTGTAGAGCGGAATCCAGTGCTCGCTGTAAAAGTCGTACCCTGCGCCGTCAATACCGAAGAAAAAGCCCCACTCCTCGTGCTGGTAAACACGGAACCCGCAGTCGGACATCACCTGAACGCCGTCCGCATATTCAAGCCAGTAGTCGTCGCAGGAATCGCCGAAACTCCACATCGTACCCCACATTGGGAGCAGGGCTTCGTCCACGACTTCCAAATTGTCAGGCTCCACGAGAATGGACGGGCCGCCGTCCAGATCCACCCGGTACTTGTCGAGGTCTGCGGCATACGCCACGATTTCGCCGAGGTGTTCCAGCGTGTCGCAGCTGTCAGGCAGGTCAAAAACATGAACTCTGCTGCCGGCGCGAGGGAGGGTGAGTTCCTCCCACTCATCGGGAGCCGCCCGCATGAGCCGTTCAATCATGCTCTGCGGGATAGCGTTGAACTCGCTGACCCATTTGTGGGTGGCGTCGTTAATCGTCATGCCTTTAATCATTCTTCTGCACCTCCTCGTAACAGGCCGGACAATATATCAAATCACTGTCCTGCATCATCTTCATGTACTCTTTTCGCCCGTGCCGGTCTATGAAGCACTTGGAGCAAAATGTGTCTCCGCATTTTTCGCAGCCCCACATCTCGCTGTGAACAAGATCACTGGCGTCCCATTCCATCTCAAACCCGCATAGGTCGCAGGTGTAGGTATCTTTTATGCAGTTATACATATCACCCGCACCTCCTCATTCGCATTTTGGAAAGGGCCTCACCGAGTTCCGGCCAGCTGCACCAGCAGTTGTAGCCGCCCGTCCAGTCTTTGTCATGCGCCATCGTGCGGTACAAAACGTGGTGATACCACTCGGACGAGCAAAACCGCACATCGCTGATGGCAACGTAGACGAACTCGCCGGTTGTCTCGTCCCGCAGCACTGCTGAAAACTCATAGTGTCCGGGGAGGAATCTGTGCAGCGCAAACCCCGCCGCCTTTGCCTGTTTCCGCAGGTCTGCTCTTGCCTCCCGTTGGAAAGCGTCGTAGTCGCTCCCGGTTTCACAACCGGAAGAAAACGTGTGGTGCAGCCACTTATCCATTCTGTTCGCCATCTCGGTTCACCTCCTCACCCGAATTTAACTTGACCGACCGGAGTATCAGCAGCAAGTCATCTCGGGTTATGTTTTTCTCCACCAGCAAGGCGGTGAATTTATCCATGTCGTCCGAAGTTCCGATAGGGACGAATCTTCTGAAAATTACGTCGCTCATTTTTAATCATCGACCTCCAATCTCATGGACCACCGAGCGGCTTTCTCTCTGATAAACCGCTCAACTTCTTCACGGTCAAGTCCCAGCGCTGCCGCACAAAGAACAACGTCGGCGAACTCCTCGTTCAGCCTGTGCGATGCCTCGCTTGTGCTCACTGGCGTGGGGTTGCTCTTGTCTATCGTCCTGCGCAGTTTCAGCGCCGCTTGGGACAGCTCCGCTGCCTCCTCTGCCATGCCTGCCAACAGCTCGCAACAGCCGAGCAGGGTGTGAATTTCTGTGAGTTCATGCCCCCAATCTTCAAGAGCCTTTTCAATGGGGCTGCCGAACACAAGCTGCTCAGGAATCACATCAACCCTGATGTCGCCCAGAAATGTGTCATCGCAGCAATCGTCGGGTTCGACGGGGTAGAAGTCCGTCAGCATGACCTTTCTTTTCAGGTCTCTTGACGGGATAAAGCAATTCTGAATCGACGGCACAGTGCCGTACCCGGTATCGGTGGGCCAGCCGACAGAGAAGTCTCTGCCGCTCTGCCGAAGAACATAACAAAGCTCATTCAGCGAGAGCGGATTGCTCTTTGCAATCAACGGGTATTGGCTGATTTCGTTGTTGAACCACGCCTTGAATTCCGTGATGTCTTTCATAAGTACCAACTCCTTTGCAAAATAGAAGAAACCCGCCATTTCTGGCGGGTTTCTGTATATAGGCAAATTCAGCTATCTATCAAGGTTATCTGCATTGCAAATCAGAAGGGCGGCGTCGCAAAGACAGCGACCACCGCAATCATGGCTTCCGCGCTGACAAAGCGCGGGAACAAAGTTCTTGCGGTCGATATGGACCCGCAGGGCAATCTCAGCAAGCAGGTCGGTGCGGAGGATAACGGCAGGGGCGTCTATAGCGTCCTCAGAGGGGACATCGCCATTCAGGATGCTATCCAGCACTTCGACCGCTTTGATATCTTACCCACCAATATTCTGCTGGCCGGTCTGGAAGGGGAGCTGGTATCTGAGATTGGTCGTAGCTTCCGCCTGAAAAACGCACTCAAGGACAGCGCTGTGCGGGACGTTTATGACTATGTACTCATTGACACGCCGCCTTCCCTCGGCATCCTGACAACCAACGCGATTGTGGCCGCCGACTACATTCTAATTCCCACGGATGCGGATTCCGACGCCATCAGCGGTATCGCCCAGCTCGGCAACACGATTCAGCAGGCAAGGCAGTATTGCAACGTGGACCCGAAAATCCTCGGCATCCTGTTCACCAAGTTCGACCCGCGCCAGAATAACAGCAAGGACATGATGAAAGTTGCGATGCAGGCAGCAAATGCGCTGGACACTAAGGTGTTCAACACCTTCATTCGCTCGGCAGTTATCGTAAAAGAGACCAAGAGCCGTGAACTGGACTTGCTGACGGCTGCACCGGACAGCACGGTTGCTATGGATTATATGGCACTGGCAGACGAAATCGCAAAGGAGGGCATCTGAAATGGCGAAGAAGCTCGGAAGTCTCGATACGAACAAAATGTACGCGAGCCTGTTCGGCGGGCCGCAGGAAGCAACGGAGGAGCAGAAACCGGAAAAGGAGTCTGAGAAAAGACTGGAGGCTGAAACACAGGAAGAGCCGAAGGCAAGTACGAAGTTGCCCAGTGTCGCACAGAAGCCGTCCAAAATCCCTCCTTCTATGGAAGCGATTGGCTTGGAAGAAAAGCCGCGTCGCAAGCTGACCCGTGCTATTTCTCAGCCATACCGCTACGACTCCAAAAAGCCGGATGAACTGGTAAAACGCTCGTACTTCATGAGTGGAGACCTGATTCTCGCGCTGGAGGAGCGCGGTATCCGTGAGAAACGCAAGGGCGGCTCCGGCGAACTGTCTGCAATAGTCCGCGAGGCTTTGAGAGAATACCTCGCCGACGAGTTGAAGGACACCGCAGGTTTTTGGGAAATCTGAAGTACGCAAGCAACGCTACCGACTGCAATACGCGGTCGGTGGCGTTGTTTAGCTTTAAGGTTCTTAGGTTCCTGCGACGGGAAATTTCACGCTTTGCATATCTTCTGGTATGCTCAGACCATACAAAGGAAGTATCACAAACATAAAGAATGTTCAGTCAGCGTCCGTTAGGGATGCTGACTTTTATATATAAAAAAACAGTCAAAAAACTGAAAGGAGAATACTTGAAATGGCAAAATTCATGATAACCAGCATCGACTGGGAGACGGATGGGGAGGAAGTTTCTCTTCCTACCGAGGAACTCGTTGACGGTGCCGACGATGCGGATGCGGCGGTTGACGCCCTGTCCGACAAGTACGGATGGCTCATCAAGAACTGCTCTGTGGAGGAGTTCAAAGACCGCGAGTTGATTGCTCAGCTCATTTGCGGCCGTGGCCAGTGTTACTGTGCCTACGATTGTGGGCATAGCAATAAGCCGTCCAAGGACAAGCTCGGCCCCTTTATTGGGACAGAAACGGTTTGCCCGCTGGCAAAGTTCCATGTAACGCCTGATACGCGCCCCTGGTATGAGCTGCTTGGAGAGCCATCTCTGACGCAGCAGGATTGCTGGAATTTCTGCGCTCAGTGCGACCATGCCTCCGTCTCTGAGGACGGCACAGTGACTTTGAAGGACTTTGAGACCGCGTGTCTGGATTGCCCTGTCAAAGCTGTTCTGGACAACATTCAGGAATGCGAAGCGGAATTCTGAATTTTTGTAAAAGGAGAAAAAGCAATGTACACGATTTCGTGGGAAACCCCTGATGCGGAAGACATCTTCATGGCGTTGTAAGCCCTGCAAAAGGCTAAATACAGATAAGAAGAGAGTTGCTTGCGGGATAACCCAAGCAACTCTCTCCACCCACCTATTTTCGCAAATACCAAAAAAATCAACGAAAAGGAGACATTGAAAGAATGAGCACTTATCAGGAAAAAAAGAAAAAGGCGCGTGAGAAAGCTATCGAGTGGCAGGAACGGTTTGCAGAGCAATCCATAAGCTACGAGGAGCTTGCCATCGCGCAGTCCGTCTTTGAACAACTCGGTCGGCGCTATGGTCTGCTGACAGAGTTCAGAGAGAACGGAATCTGCTGAAAGGAGTTCGAAACATGACGAGAGAAGTTTTACCGAAAGGTCCGCTCAACATTGTACCCTTGAGCTGGAAGCAGAACAATCATGTCCAGTATGCCTACGAAAAGAATTTCGCGGCTCGGATTTGGCGTTTTCGAAACCTGCCTGGGTATGCTTTCATGCACAGATGGGCACAGAAGCAGATAGATTTGCATTGCGGCGACAGCCTGGATGGTATCTCCGCAAGGGTCTATATGGATACTGTGTTGGAGCAGGAGGGCGCAGAGCTTCAGACGTGGGCAAAGAAGTACATCGCACAGTCCCTTTGGACGGACTACGCCAAGACGCCAAGAGACGCGACGGGCCGCATCCGCGAAGAGTGGACGGTCTGGTGCGGCACACAGGAAAGGCCTACGGCGATTCCGTTCAAAGCGGGGACGAGCAAGGAGGAAATCAGAAGCTGGTTTAAGGAAACGTTCGGTCTGATACCGGCGTAAGACACTAAATCCGAAAAGGGGAAAAACCAATGAGAACAAAGGAAAGCATTATCGAGGAAATCATCCAATTCTTCAAGGATAACAAGTCTGTCTTCACCACAGCCATTGAAGAGTTGGACGACTGTAACGAGAACGGGTATTTGGGCGATACTCGCTGCCGTTCTATGGTCGAGCTGAACGACCTGTTCGCCGGAAAAGAGCCGGTTGATATTCTGCGCTGCGGGTTCGACGGCTATGACGCAGACACCTGGAGTCTGGACAGCGGTGGAAACAAGAAATATGGAGCCTTCAATCCACATAGCAACTATTTCTATTTCGACCGCTGCTATGGCAGCTTGGTAAGTTGCGATAGTCCTGACTATTTCAACCAGCTCGACGAGAGCGCCGTTGAAAGTCTCTGTGAAAACCGGAGACATATTCCCACTATCAGGAAAAATTCCGATTTGGAACAGCTTTTCAATGAATTGGAAGCATTTGATTAAATTACTAAGAGGAGAAGAAATGATGAATACCAGAATTCATTACCTGTACCGCGATGCGGACAACTACAAGGTCCAGAACGAATGCGTCATCCTCGGTGAGATGACCGAGGAGCAGGAGCAGCGCATCATCGCCTGCTTGGACGAAAAGGAGTATTTCGTGCCGTCCCGTGTAGGGATGCCGGAGCGAAAATTCGATACGGAAACGGACTCGGACCATCCGTGGTTCGAGTGGGAGCGCATCGAGGAGACCGGGCAGAAGCCTACACTCGAAATCACCGCCGAAGAGCTGGTCAAGCGCTTCGAAGAGGCGAGTAAGGGCTGGGAGTCTGTGAGAACCGCTCCGGAGAGCGGTAAACTCCCGTATTGCGTGACCGTTCAGGAAACGCTCTCCCGCACCGTTATCGTCTGGGCCGCCGAGCGCATCGACGCCGAAGTGACCGCGCAGGAGCTGTGCAACGCCGGCGACATCGAACTTGGCAATAAGGACTTCGTTGACCGTGAATGCACCTGCGACGGTGTGGCGGAGGTTGGAGATTTCGATACCTTTGAGGAATACGGCGGCACTCAGCAGCCGGATGCGGAAACTCCTGCTCAGGAAGATGCCGCTCAGCCCACAGAAACGCTTGATTCTCTCAACGGTCCGTGGCGCAATGATGCCTGCTTGGGCTATGCCGCTGTCGCTATGGAACGTGCAGACCTGGATACAGAAACGATTCGTAAGGTCATGCACACTCTGGAATCCTGCTTCGACATCATCTCGGTGAGAGAAGCCAGCGACTATTACGCCAAGAAGGCAACTGTGTGCGGCTGGTGACATCTATGCAAAAATGCAGAGACTGTGAGTTTGCCAAGGCCTATGACTTTCCGAGGAAAGGAAATAGTGGGAGTTGGCGCTCTGGACTTTTTGGCCAGAAGGGCTATGTTTGCCATCACAAGGACGGCGAGACTAAGCTGCCAATCATTTTCTACGGTGAAACGGCTCCAAGGAAATGTCCACTACGGAAGTCAAAAAAGTGACCAGAATGCGGGGCCGGATTTCTGGCCCCGCCGAGAAAGGAGAACAATATGAGCGATTATGAGAAATTTCGACTGCAATGGATGCTCGACCACGGGCATTCCCTGCGTGAACTGATGGAGGAACTGCAAAGCCTTCAGTACGATGACCCGGAGGACAGCGACCGCATCTCCACCCCCATTCAGGAATTGTTCCAGGAATGGGAGCAGGACAGAGGGTTCGGCTCCGAGATTTGGCCCTGTGAGGCCGAATGGGCCGAGTGCGAAGGCAAAGATAGCGCCGACTGAAAGGAGAAAAATCATGTATCACGAAATTAAAGGCATCATTTACCGCGTTAATTTCCAGTATGGCAGCTGCTTCGTGGAATGCGACGAAGGGAACGCTCAGGAGGAACTGTATCGCTTCTGTGCGAAGAAAGCGGCGTCCGGCAAGGTCATTTCCTCCGTGAACCGCATCTTTGAGGACAGCAGCAGTACGCCCCGTGTATCGGTGCTCTCTCAGCCTGAATACAAGCAGGCGTACCGTGAGGAGCTTGCCCGCAAGGAACGAGGAGACCTGGAAGCGGGTGACAGAGTATACACCCCTCGCTTCTGTAACGTCACACTGGAGGCAGTATACGGCACAGAGAAGGAGCTTCGTGCCGCAGGGTACACCGAACCTACGCATTACCAGAATGACCGCTATGTAATTCGCGGCAAGTCCACCGGCTTCAACCGGATGGTATTCGCTGCGGCGGTCAGATACGCTTAACAAAAAGCGCAGAGGGGAATTTCCTCTCTGCGCTTTTTCCTTTTTCAACGATTGTGGGTTCTCAGGTTCCTGAAGGGGGGAATGAGGTGTCTCCCGTTTCTGTCGGTATACTGATAGCATACAAAGGAAGTATCGCAAACACAAGGAAAGTTCAGTCAGCGGTTTCAGACCGCTGGCTTTTATATATCCCACCAGAAAACATGAAAAGGAGAAATGAAAAATGAGTTATTCCATTATCTACGGGAGGCAGTTTGTAAAAACGACAAAGGGCATCATCCCAATGATTTTGAGCGGTTCAAACAACTGCACAGAATTTATTCAGGGAAGAGAAGTCCTCGAACGGAACTGGTATCCCATGACGCTGAGCAACAAAGATAAGCGCATTGCCATCCCTGCGGAAGAGCTGCTGGAACGGGCGAGAGCTATCTCGACCGGTGACGGCGCGGATTACGAATTTGCGAAGCAGGGCGGAAAGTGGCTGTATTGCAAGGATGTGCTCAAGTGGGTTGAGAGCGGCATCAGAAATGCCATGAACATCGAACGCATCAACTTTTTCCGCCCCAATACGCCTTTGTACGGCAGAATCGTTGTATGGCGTGGGGACAAGCGCGAAACAGTCCACAACTGCTACTGCAAGACAACACAGGAACTTGAGGCGTTTGCCGAGGAAATGGAAAGCGCGTGGAAGGTATATGGAAGCGACAAAACGGTAACGGAATTCTACCCGTATCTGTCCTTTGAGGGCCGTGAACCGCTTTCCATCGAAAAGATGGCATCCCTGAGTGATGACGAACCGGTTGTCGTGAAAGTGGCTCCTTATGGCTACTACACAAAGACGGAGCACAGCTGCCGGAATTACGAACGCAATAGAGCTGCTGCAAAGGTGTTTAAGAACATCGACGACGCCATTGCTGAACTCGGCAGTATCACGTTCCACGCAAGTAAGGTCACATTTGAACGGGCTGGCGCTGACAGTGCGAAAAGTTCCAAGCCTGCGGAGAAGTTGTTTGCTCTGCGTATCACGGAAGGAGACAGGGCTGGAGCCTATATCGTGAAGCTCACGAGAAGCCGCATCTGGACTTCCACTTCTTCTGAGAAGGCCAAAATGTTTCCAAGTGAAAAAGCGGTACTGAAATGGGCAGAAGACCACCATCTCACAAAGCGATTCGGCAACGCTATTCGCGCCATCGAGTCGGTGAAGCTGGAGGTGAAGTCCAATGGATGTTAAGCTGGAGAAAGCTGCAATGAAGGGCTATGAGCTGCCGAAAGGTCTTACACTTGCAGAGCAGGGGTATTACCTGGCACTTCGCACCCTGTACGCGGCATATCAGAAAGGCGTTGTCACGAAGAAGCAGGCTGCCGAAGAAAAAAAGGCTATTCTTGCGGCCTATATGACCGAGCACTCCAAAGAGGAGTTCCTCGACCGTTCAGCTCTTGCCCTGAGTGAGCGCATCTGCAAGGCAGCCGATAATTTCCGCGACAACCAGACGCTGGAGGCGGCAGATGCCTTCTATGCGGCGGTGTTCAATCTGTCTGAAAATTGGCGAAAAGAAATGGAGGAAAAATGAAAAGATACTGTATTCTCGATGGGGATGAATGTGCCCTCGTAGAAGAAAAACTCGATGAAGCAGGCATTGACTACGATTGGGGTCCTTTAGATAGGTTGATTGTTGAAAACGATGAAGACTGTGATGAAGTGGAAGATATTTTGGATGAGTGCGACATCGCGTATTTCGCTGTCTGATTGTATATGCTTACAACAAAACTGCGGATTGCGCTGAGTCTGGCTCTTCGTCAGCCCCAGCTAATCCCACACAAAATGTCGAATACCCCGAAAAAGGAGGAGAATTGAATCACAACCTTGCGAAAAGGCACCCGAAGGGTGCCTTTTCTTTTTTGGAAAACGCACATTCCATGCGTTTTTCGTGTGTTTTGCGCACTCTCAAAGGAAACAAAAAAGGCTGGAGAACCGGGAAATGGTTCTCCAGCCAGGTCCCGTGGCGCACAACCATTCCGGGACACAATCACTATGTTCAGTATAACAGAGAAGTGAAAAAAGTCAAGAGATTCGCAAATTAGGCATTGGGGAAATTGGGATGCTGGTACGGCGCGGATTCAGGACCGCAGTACAATCCGTAAGCATCGCAAATCCAATACACGCCACCGCCCATATCCACGCGGCACCACTGATGCGTGTACTGGTTCTCATTGACGTGTTCATAGGGAATACCCAACATATTCAGGCACAGACCAGTCGCTCGCGTACAGCCCGCACACGAGGCGACACCGGAAACGAAGAAGCCGTATGGGTCGTTGTAGTGCGGCTCTGAGGTCGTATATGCAACCTTGCCACTATCCACCATGTCACGCAGCGCCGACGCAATGCCCTTCAGCTGCTCGGTACGGTCCTTCTTAGCAAGAGGTTCAATGATTTTTCGCGCCGCGTCATAGGCGGCCTGAAATTCGGAATCGGTCATACTCTTTTTGAGACTTTTGTAGTTGGCAAGCTGACTGATAGGAACCGGCTCAAAAGGCTGCTGGTGGAGCGTGAAGGATTTCCGCAGAGAGGGGTCCGCCATACGGCTAATGATAGCCGCAGCAGCGCCACGGGTAATAGTGGTCTGCGGGCCAAAGGTTCCCTTGGCGTCATTGCCGGTCAGGATGCCGGCGCGATAGAAGCGGTAAACAGACTGCGCGTATGCGGCGCTCACGGCAACATCGGGAATAGCCCCATCCTCCACATCGTTGATGACCTTCAGAGCCTCCTCCGGCATGGCATAGCTGAAAATCGTCACAAATGTTTCTCTGCGAGCGGGGCTGTTGTAGGCATCGTCCGCCTCCCATACCAGCTTGTGTGCTTTCGCGTAATCCACATAGGGCTGATACCAGACGCTTGCATCGGTGGTGTCGATGGCATTGCCGTAATAGTTGGCGTGGATGCGGCAGGCCATGACAATGGACTGGATAACGGTCAACTCACCGTTCACGCTGAAATAGCTGTCGGATACGCCGTTCATAAGGCCATACTCATAGACGGACTGGACGTTAGATGCGCACCAGAGTGTATCGGGGACATCGGTGAACTGTCCGGGCGTGTACTGATTCACTTTCTGGAGCGTTTTCTCGCTTGCAAAGGCGGGGACTGACAAGGAAAATGCCAGACACAAGGAAAGTAAAAGCGATGTGATTTTTTTCATAGTATTCTCCTTTTCGAATGTCGAAGGTAGACATTCTTTTTTCAATTCTATAGCCGGCTTAGAAGCAGTCGAGCAAATAGTTCCCTATGACAAATCCACCTATCGGCATAGAGGCGTATTCATCAGGCTGAAAGCCGTTCTTTATGCACCAGTTTGACATTTCTTTCGTCTCCACGGACTGAATGACAATACGAGGAATACCGTTTCTTTTGCAAAAATTTTTGAGCCAGCCAAATATGGCGGTCATGCACCCTGCTCTCTTATGGGAAAAACAAACGCGGGATACAGTTACTTGAAAATCTCCCAACGTTAGCAAACGCAATTCGGTTTCTTCGTTAGGTGAGCGGAGCCAAATTCCAGACGGTTCCATGAAAGCATCTACGCATACATGGTCTTTCTCTTTTATTATGGCAACTAACTCCATGGTATCGCTGTTGCTGAATTTTACAGACCTCATGTTAATTTAACCGTTTGCAGCACGGCGGCCACCGGCATCAGACGTTTGGACTCCTCAAGATGCAGCATACTTACATTGATAAAGTCGGAACTGAGTGTGCCAAACCGCCAGCGGTCCAGCGCGTCGGCATCCTTGAGCACCATGTACGCCTCCCAAATGTCATTACGGAGGGCAGGGTCAGCGTGTTCATCCAGATATGCTTTTGCCTCCTCGTCTGAACGGCAATGATATGTCATAAGGAATCGCGCCACATCATCTAAACCATAGCTATTCTCGAACAACCCGGCACTTCTGGCTCCGTGGTCAGGGGATTCAAAATCGCTGGTACGTCCTGTGTCATGCCACGCCGCCGCGAACAGAAGGGACTTGCAAATCTCAGCTACATTTTTTCTGCGGCCCAAAGGCGTATCCTTGCCGGTATAGCGGGAAAGCACGCGCACACGGTAGAGGAACATAGCCATAAGCGCCACACGCAGCGCATGGGTATTATCATGGTCACAGCTGTCCGGTAGGTCGCAATACGCTGAGTGGACCTCGGAGAACAGGTCTGCTGCGGTAACACGGCTGATGCCCGTATTCCGATACCCGTCCATCGGCTTTTTAATGTTGGAGGCAAATTCGTCCAGCGTATAGCAATCGCAAACTGTAATATCCTGCACCTTGTCAGGAAACACAATGATTTCCGATTCGTTGCGGTCAGCAAGATACTCCAGAACATCTTCCTTCTTCACGAATCCATTCACAACGCGGGAACGTTCTCCACCAAGGCGGGATGCAAAAAAATAGGCAGTATTGATTTCGGTTGTCCACGAAAAAGCCTTGGTATATGGAGTGCTTTCACTGCCTTCTCCACGATAAACAGGAATCACATCAGGAAATCCCTTCAGCTTCTTCCGTGTGCTTGCTTTCTGCTGGCGGCTCTTACAGCGCATCATCTTTTCTGCAAAATCAGGGGAGTTTGCGAGAACGCCCGCACCGCCATCACAGAAGGAATACTCGTGAATGATAGTTGTATACAGCTTTGAGTTTGGTTCGTCTGCATTCAGAAGGTCGAGGAGCAGCTGCATGACGATTTTACCCGTACCTTCGCTGACAACCGGCTGAAGCAAGCGCCGGTAATCCCGGTCAGCATGACACTGTTCCAACTCCGAAATCATGCTGCACGTCCGCCGCTGAAAATCATCGTCCGTTTTGTCGAACAGAAGGGAGTTCCCAAACAGATGAAGGGGGAAGCAGATGCCGTGTTTAGGGTCGTAGTACATTAAGCCATTCACATTCAGTGTTCCCTGTGCGCAGACGACATTTTCCGGAGGAATCTTCGGGAAGCGTTCCACCCACTGTGCTTTTGTAAAAGCGACCGCATATTGGTCTGCGATGCACCGATTGAGGTCATCTTCTGTCTCAATATTGGACAGTCGCACGATATGTTCCAGACTGTTGCTCTGATTGAGCAATCCTAAAATTCTCTGCATTGATTAAACCTCCGCTCCTCAATAATGCTATTATACCACACATTAACTCAAAAGTCAATCTATAGGTGCCGAGGTTCTTAGGTTCCTATAGAAAAAGGTTATTCAGAAGGGAGTGAGATGGTAGTATTGAGGTATATTCAGGAAGTATCCAACACTTATTGCATTTGCCTCGCCGCTGCCGCAAAAAGCACGGATGTAGACCACCCAACACTTATCACACAAAAAGGAGATTTAATCATGGAAGCCAGAAAAGTTGAGCTTTTGGAAAAACGTCCGGGCTATGATACCACATGGAAAATCAGCACGGATATGGGCATCTTCCGCATTCATCGCGACGAGGACGAGACGCTGGAGCATCTTACCGCGCTCATTGCTCAGGCGCAGAATCCGCAGGAAGTGATTGCCCTCGACCAGCACGGAAAGATATATTACGATTGATTTTTTTGAAGGAGGAAATGGAAAAATGAGTACATCAGATTATGCGGCCATGGGACAGCCCTACACCGCCGAAGAAATTGAAAAAATGGAGGGTGCCGATGTAAACCGTCTTGCAGGCGGAGGTGGTGATGAATGAGACAGTGGCTCGTGCAGCTCACAGCCGGTTTTCTTGGCCGTTGTGGGCTTGATTATCACGAGGCAGATGACCTCGTGGACTTCGCTGAACACATGAACCATACCCGCATTACCAAGCGGGTGAGTAGTGACATCGTGAACACAATTATTATTGAGGCACGCAAGGAAGCGAAAGACTCTTGCAATAGTACCGCCCATATCGACGAGCGTGTGGTGGAAAACTTCCGCAGAATCGCAACCCGTGAGCAGGCTTAATGCCTGCTCACTTTTTTTGCCTAAATTTCAAAGACCCATACAAGAGCAGAATTGTCCCAAGACGGGGCAGAACTGCACCCTGATAGGGCAGATTTGCGCTATTTCTCCGAGAGGGAAGGCCCGTTTTTCTTACAAAGTCACGAGGTTCTTTGGTTCTCAGGTTCCGAGCGGTAGAATGCGCCGTTTTCTGTGCCTGCCGGTATGCTGAAACCATACAAAGGAAGTATCACATACATAAAGAAAATTCAGTCAGCATCCATTGCGGATGCTGGCTTTTATATATAAAAATTTCATAAACAAAAAGGAGAAATGAAAATGAATTTTGCTGAAACAGTCGCCGGACAACGGTTCCTCAATCACGACTTTCCATCCCTTGTAAAGAGCGCAGAGCGTATTGCAAAGGCAATGGAAGAGCAAAACAAGACTGCCGCAAAGCCATACCTGCTGATTTCGGTCCTTGACCGTGAAATCACCGCAGAGCAGTTTCCATCTCTCGAAGCAGCGCAGGCACAGATGCTGGCTGAGATTGCTCAGACCGGCGTTGCGGATGCCAATAATCTGCATATCGGAGATTGCTACGATGACTTTGAAATCCACGAAGACAACGCATGGGCGAACCATCACGGAGACAATGACTGGAAAATCGTGGAATTGGAGGTGAAGTGAGTAATGGACGTGAAAGTACGCTGCAAAGACGACAAGTACACACGACATTACAAGGCCGACAAGGTGCTGTACTGTAACAACGGGAAGTACCGCTTTGTGAACGTTATTGTTGGCAACTTCGTCTCGTCCTTCCATCTTGACGACATTGTGGAGTTTGAGGCGGTGGACTTGGTGGTTGTGAAACAAGTAAACAAAAAGGAGAAATGAAAAATGAAACGTGTAAAAAAGAGTCTGCGAGCCTATCAGCTTCTCAGCTCCGCCTTTACAGCGGCCATCGTTGTAGCTGCTGTAGCGCTTCTCTCGGTAGCGGGAGCATCTGACGCCGGTAATCTGACCGACGCCGAGCTTTTCAAGAGCCTGTCTGTGGTCTCCGGCGGATTTGCCATTGCCTATCTTGGCAAGCACATCTGCACGAAGAACATCCAGGCACTTGAGCGCCGTATAGACCGCTATATTGAGCGGAGAGGCATGGTCGATACCTTCACCATGTCCTCCGGCGTCAGAATGGCGCACTTTGAGCTTTCTGTACCGAAAGGGAAAGAGACCGTCCGTACAGGCCGTATCCTATGCCGCCGCTCTGCCTTGAGCGATACGGTGTGCGATACGATGGAGGACTGGCTGCTCATGTCCGGGCTGCCGTCTATTTACGCCGGTGATGCGGTCTGGTTCTCAGATGACCACCAGACGTGGAAGCTGGTGGAACGCGCTGTGGAGGGCGATGACGTCGTACTCTATGAGCGTGTGCCGGCAAAAGGAGCCGCGTAACCAAATACACAACGCATAGCGGAATGTCCTATTGGGACGTTCCGCTATGCCTCTCTATAGGGTACAGAAACATCCAAAGCAGTGCGGGCAGGGAATACAGGAACTCAAGTGTTCAGGTTCCCGGCAGAAGTAGTATGTTTCTTGAAGAAAGCACGGCAATATAAGAATAAGACAGTTTTTTTATTGAAAGGAGAAGAACCATGTTGAAAATCAGAAAACGTAGCGGCGAGGAGGTTCTCTTCGACCGCAGTAAAATTGAGAGAGCCATTGAGAAGGCCAACGCCAGTGTTTCGATACCAGAGCGTCTCGACCGTGACATCATAGCAGGTATTGCTTTGAGCATTGAGAACGCCTGCTCAAACATGAAAACCATTCCGACCGTAGAATCCGTACAGGACATGGTGGAATATGCCATCGCGAAGGCCGGCGCTTACCGTCTGGCAAAGAATTACGCCGTATATCGCTATCAGCACGAACTGATGCGGAAGGCGAATACGACCGATGACAAAATCCTTGCCATTCTGCACCGCAGTAGTGCGGATGCGAAGGAGGAGAATTCGAATAAAAATCCCGATATCGTTTCCACCCAGCGAGACTATATTGCTGGTGAGGTAAATCGCGACCTGACACGCAGACTTATCCTGCCCGCCGAAATCACGGCGGCACATGACGAGGGACGTATTCATTTTCACGATACGGATTATTCGGCCCAGCCCATTCATAACTGCGACCTGGTGAATCTGGAGGATATGCTCCAGAATGGAACGGTCATTACTGGAACACTCATTGAAAAGCCTCACAGCTTCTCCACCGCCTGCAACATCGCAACACAAATCATCGCGCAGGTAGCGTCGAGCCAGTACGGCGGCCAGACCATTACCCTGACGCATCTGGCTCCCTTTGTGGAGGTCAGCCGTCAAAAATTCCGCACTGCTGTAAGAGAAGAATTGACGCTGGCCGGGATTCAGGCATCCGAGGACCAAATCAATCTGATTGCCGAGGAGCGTGTAAAGGAGGATGTGAAAAAGGGAGTCCAAATCATTCAGTATCAAGTGGTGACGCTGATGACGACCAACGGACAGGCTCCGTTTATCTCGGTCTGTATGTGTCTCAACGAATGCGGTGACGATGAAGGTCTGCGAAACGACCTTGCTATGGTCATCGCGGAAATGCTCCGTCAGCGCATTCAGGGCGTAAAGAATGAGGTCGGCGTTTGGGTCGCACCTGCTTTTCCGAAGCTCCTGTATTTTCTGGAAGAGGACAACACTTACGAAGGCAGCAAATACTTCTGGCTGACAACGCTGGCAGCAAAGTGCTCCGCAAAGCATCTTACTCCTGATTACATCAGCGAGAAGAAAATGTTGGAACTCAAAGGCGACATCTATCCTTGCATGGGCTGCCGCAGTTTCCTGACGCCGGACCGTTTCACGGATGCCGGTATAGGAAATATCGCTAACGCCAAAAACTATGTCCCCGGAAAGCACAAGTATTATGGGCGCTTTAATCAAGGCGTTGTGACTGTGAACCTTCCGTTTGTAGCAATGGATTCCGGCAGAGACCTTGATGCTTTCTGGAAAGAGTTCGATGAAACGCTGGAGCTGTGTCATCGTGCGCTGCGTCTACGCCACGAACACCTGCTCGGTACGGTATCAGATGTCGCGCCTATTCTGTGGCAACACGGCGCTTTGGCCCGCCTTGCAAAGGGTGAGACCATCGACAAGCTGCTTTACAACGGATACTCCACAATTTCCTTGGGTTACGCCGGACTCTATGAAGCGGTCTACTACCTTACCGGACACAGCCACACAGACAAGGAAGGTAAGCCGCTGGCTCTGGCCATCATGCAGAAAATGAACGACAAATGCGCGGAGTGGAAGAAAGCGGAGAATATCGACTACTCCCTCTACGGCACGCCGCTGGAGTCTACGACCTACAAATTTGCTAAGGCACTCAAGGCCAAATTCGGCGTTGTGCCGGAGGTTTCCGACCATGACTACATTACGAATTCCTACCACGTCAATGTGCGCGAACCCATCGACGCCTTCGCCAAGTTGAGTTTTGAGTCTGAGTTTCAGGCTCTTTCTCCCGGTGGTGCCGTCAGCTACGTTGAGGTGCCAAACATGACGCAGAACATTCCTGCGGTTATCAGCGTTATTCAGTTCATCTATGAAAATATCATGTACGCAGAGCTGAATACCAAGTCTGATTATTGCCAGGTCTGCGGCTATGACGGCGAAATTCAAATTGTCGAAGATGGCGGAAAGCTCGTTTGGGAATGCCCGAACTGCGGAAATCGCGACCAGCACAAGATGAATGTTGCCCGCCGAACCTGCGGCTACATTGGTACGCAGTTCTGGAATCAGGGCCGCACGCAGGAGATTCGCGAGCGCGTGCTTCATCTGTGAGAACCGACATAACCGAAAAAGCGCTTTCGAGCAAATGAACAGAAAAATCCACCTTGCCAAAGAACACCCCGCAGAAGGACGTCCATTGGACGTCCTTCTTTTTTGCTCAGGTATTTCACATTAAATTCTGCAAAAAATTGACTACAAGAATTTTGAGTGGTATAATATAGTGGAAATGTGAATGGCGGGGATACTCGCAATCACATATTAAAACGAAAAGGAGTGTATTCACATGAAAAACCAGCGTTTTCTTTCGGCTCTGGCGGCAACCGTGATGGCTGTGTCCCTGTTTACCTGCACTGCACTCGCGGCCAACGAACCCGCAGACACAGCCGCCAGTGAGCCGACGCAGCAGACCGAAGTCGTTACTGCGGACACGGACACCGGGTCCGAGAAGGGCGCATTAGCCAAGTACAGTGACTTCATTACCAGCACTGGAGGCGAGCTGCTCGTTGTCGGTATTTGCGCCGTCGGTCTTGGCGCATTGTACCTGACGAAGGGCAAGAAGGGCGGCAAGCGGAAGAAGAATTCCACCGTCGCCAAGGATTCCTCCAGAACAGAAGGCCTTTAAGATAGGCAGGAGGAATGAAACAGTGAAAAAAGAACGTCTCGCAAGTCTCCTGATGACGGGGGCAATCATGGCGTCCACGGTGGTATCAGCCAGTGCCATGCAGTTCCCGCAGGATGTCTACTATCCGTCTGATGACACAGGGCTTGCTCAAAAGGTCTACATGGTGGAGACGGAGAAGGAAATCGAGCTTCTTGACCGCAGCTCCTTCACCTACAAGGGCAAGACCTATAATTACCTCGATATGACCGTGGAGCCGCAGGAGGTCCACGACGAGAAGAACATGGTCAAGAAGGTATCCGGTGAGTCCGATACCAACGACAAGGCCAAAATCCTCGCGACTCTCGAAGTCAACCTCGATGAAGTGACCGAGGATGGGTATGCCGGCGAGTTGACGCTGGATGCGTCTACGCTGACGACCACCGTTACGGAGTATGGTAAGGGTTCTCAGAAGAAGACTGTGACCAAGACGTATCCCGGTATGTCTGACGGCGATTTGTCCCTTGTCCCGAAAACCGTTACCTCCGGCGGCGCAACCCTTCAGCTGGTAAACTGCTCCTGGAGTGAGGATGCGCAGTATAATCCGTATGACCCCGATATTGGCAACCGCTTTACTGCAACCGCGACATACTCCGGCAAGGTTGGCTACAGCTATGCTAAGGGTTATGCCTACGAGGTCAATTACTATGGAACAGTGGAAAAGGACGAGGTTGAGGGCTACCTCTGCACGCTCCTGTTCGCACCGGAGGAAGAGCCTTCTCATTGGTATGACGTCTATCTGAATGAGGACGGCACGACCAACGGATTCATGGTTCTGTTCACCGTACTGTTCTTTGCAATGCTGGTCGGGCTGCTGTATTTTCTGTGGCCCATTCTCTTCGGCAAGAAGGAAGACAAGACTGTGACGGTCGAGGAAATTTACCAGAATCAGCCGGACGAGAAAAAGAAGTAAGCCTTTGTTTTCAAGTCCCACCACACCTTACAACCATTTTGACTGAGAAAGGAGATTTTTCGTGAAGAAACGCATTGGGGCGTTTGTGGTCGCGACAGTAATGACCGCATCGTTGGCGGCACTTCCCGCCAACGCCATGAGTTACACCGTTGAAGGAGCCAAGGAACGCAACTTCGGCCCTATCACGTCGGTAGAATTTGAAATCCCAGCCGCAGACAGCGCGTCGGATTACAGCAAGAATGCGGCATACGCGCCTCCCGGATTTGGAACGCCGGAATCGTATCTGCCTAACAGGTCTGAGAAACTCATTGACCTGCGCGGAATTGACGGAAGCGATAATGTCGCAGTCGGTCCCGGCAGTCTGACCGATGCTATCACCGGCGGCAGTGTTTCTGTTGGAGCTGATGGTTTCCCGACTGTTGACGGTGGCAGCGGTTCCTATGGCGCGGTGACACCCGCAAACGCTGCGACACCAACTCAGGCAACGACCAAGTTCACGGCAGTCACATCGACGTCCTACAATTCGAAGGGAAAGCTGGGAACTATCAAGATTCCCGCGCTGAAAATCAATTACACCATCACCGAAGGAACCTCCAACGAGAATATGAAGTACGGAGCTGGCCATGTGATTGATTCCTCCATCTGGGATGGCAATGTGTGCCTTGCGGGACACAATCGTGGAGTTCAAAACAACTTCGGAAAAATTCATACACTGAAGTCCGGAGACAAGATTGTGCTGAACACGCAATACGGTACGAGAACCTACAAGGTTTCTACTGTGGACAAGGTTTTGGAAACCAATATGAACTGCCTGAGCCGCACTACGGATAACCGTATTACCCTGATTACCTGCGTCGCAAATGAGCGTGATTACCGCTATGTTGTGACCGCATACGAGGCCACCTGAGCTAATCTGAATGCCCGCCCATTTCGGGCGGGCATTTTTTCTTGACCTCGGCCAACACGGCGGAAAGGAGGCGTACTCTTGAGCGTGTATGGCGAAATCTACAGGGATGCGACAGCGGCTCATGCACAGCCGTTGCATCTTCAGAAGTTCGCACCGGACGATAGGGCACACGAGATGGCGGTTCGGAAACTGCGGAAAACAGCGGAGACGCAGCGGACGGTGAGAACAAGATTTATTATGGACGACCGGACCTTAATTTGTCACAAAGGCTCATGCGAGCGGTGCAAAAATATCCCATTCAAAAACCGCATCTACCTTAGTTCATTCCAGCGAAACCCACAAATTTCGCTCTGTACGAACTGCTTCTCCGCTACGCCGGATGAACTGGAACTGAGCCAGTACATCAGCCGGACAGAGAACATGAAGAAGGCGATGTTCCAGGATGCGATAGTGGCCTATGCGAGGAATCTTGGACTGGAGGTGAGTTTTCTCGATGCGGATACCGCCCATGTGAAATCCATTGCGGGAGAGTGGCGATTCAACTACAGAAAGCGGCCAATCCAGCTGTACCATAAGAACAACTTTGAACCACTGGACGAAAACGGGGAAGAAGCATATCACCTGCAAGACATTCTGATGTATACCCCGGCGCACACGCTCAGCTACATCGCGATTCACGACCAGCCGGAGCGTACGCTTCCGCTTGCCAATGAGATGCAGAAGAAGATGATGACGGGAAGGAATAAAAAGCATTTCAAGCAGCGCAGACGCCCAGTAGCACGTTGAATCTCAGCGTATTTTGCAGAAGGAGGGACGGACTGCGGCCGCGACAAAGATACCCAGGAATAGATAGGCACCGGCGGACATGACAAAACCGCGAAAATTTTTTTCAAAAGGAAGAAAAAATAGTGAGCTGGAAAAATGACGTCAACAACGGTCAACACATGAACGCATGATTTAGTGTCAATTACGAACAAATTTCAACAAAAATGGAGAGTTTTGCAATTTTTTTGCGAAACTCTCCATTTCTTTATAAGGAATGCAGGAACCTGGGTTCCCATTCAATAATTCATGGCTTTTTCTTTTTTTGCGCTAAACTCAGAGTAACACTAAAGAAGTATCTTACATCAACTCAAATCTACCCAAAGGGTAATTTGGTCTGATAACACCTGACGATTTCAAGTGTTGGAGCAAGCGCCGACACGGACGCAGCCGCAGAGCCGGTCTGTCGATGCCGTATCGGACCAAATTTCAACACTCAGTCCGCACGCGCAGGAATCTTCGCGGGTTCCTTCGAAAAATGATGCACCAGTAATGCGGTATGCCCCAAATTAAGACGGGGCAGCTGTTACTGACGCAGCCGTGCAATTCTGATTTTAAGTAATTTATCTCCCGGCCGCAGAGCGAATGGGAGTTAAAAAAACTTCATGAAGGAGAAATAGCTATGTTCAACATCCTCAACACCATCCTCGTGGCAGCCATCGTGACTGCCGAAGTCTACGGACTCTTTCTCGGAGTCTACCTGATGCTCTTTGAGGGCGTCACCACCCGTGAAGGCGTGGTGACGGCCCTGGAGGGGCGTCACCAGCTCGTCATCGTGTGCGGGCAAATCGGCTTCATCAGCCTGAATCTGCTGATGCTTGCCATTGGGCTGCTTGGCCCAGTTGTTCGCAAGCTGCTTGACCGCAGCAAGAACAAAAAATCCAAGTAACACAACCCAGCGGAACACCCCCGGCCATGCGCAGGCCGGGGGTGTTTCTTTTTTTGTGAACCTCACAACCCAAGCGCAAGCGCTATGAATGGTGCTTCCGGGGCTTTAGGCTTCAGACTCATTTCCACCGTGCGGCCTGAACTCAGCAGTAGAAGCCACTGGGGTCATCCGTGCCGCATAGAGGCTAAGGAGGATGGACAATATGCGGGTCAAAAGGTGCTTCCGCAAAAGCAATAAGTTGACTAAAAAGCGAAAGTGTGGTATAATGAAAGCAAATGAAGGGAGGGCTTATTTTGATTGATAAGTATAAGCTGATGCAGAAAGTATATGGAAAGGATATCGTTCATGTCTGCGGCACCTGCTGCAACCGGCAAACAAATCCGGACGATACGAAACACAAAATTTGTATTGCTTTCGGAACGTCACCGATGGTAGACTGTACCTGGGGTGAGGATAAGCGTGCGTGTGGGCTTTATAACCGCCCGTTTCGCGGTCTGCGCCCGGTTCGGGTCCCTCTGGTCGAAATATATGGGCCGAAGGAAACAACGGAGGAAAACGTACCGCAGGAATCACTTTTTAATTAGGGTGGGTGATTGCGTTTGAATTTGTTCGGAATTTATTTACTTGAGATGGCACAGGGCTTTTACGTCGGGGTGGCTGTGGTGTGTTTTCTTCCACTCATAGTCACAGTGCCCTACGACTTTCTGTTCCGCCGTGAGAGAATCAGGGCGAATTGGCAGGATATGAAGAACGTCTTCGGATGGCTCCTGGCAGGGAAAACCCCACAGGTCCAAAAGAAAAAGGAACCGCCTTCCTGGAATGTCTGGTTTACAAGAAACTACATGATAAAGACAGGACCGGACGTATTCAGACCGTTTGACCCAAAATTGGATTTGTCCGCATTGGATGGAGCCGGACTGCGACTGACAAACATCTTCCTGTCGGCGCTGGTGGTGTCGCATCTTCCGTACGCTGTCATCGTAACGATGCAGCAGCATGGATGGATGACGCCCGGTCTGGAGGAAATTTTGCATGAGTTTTTTCCGGTCAGCGTTCTCGGAGGAGACCCACGGCTACGCGGAGTCCATGCGACACTGCTCATGGTCGAAATGACCTTGCTTCTCATTACCGACATCATTGAAAAGAGAAGGGATGCGAGACGCTACGGCGTCTCACGGATGCTGTCCAGTATGCGGTTGTTCTTCCGGGAGCGCATGAGTGAAAAAGACGCGGATGACGCCTCCTTCTTCGTTGCCATGCTGGCAGACCGGCTGGGAGAGGAGCAGAAGGCAGATATCGTTGAGCAGACCTCCTACATCAGGAAGGCATCACCCGAAGTCGGCCAGGAGTTCATTGAGACGCTATGCGGCCTTTACAATAGCTCCGCAGAATCCGGAAGTTTAACAGAAGCCGGAGAATCTATGATGGGGAAAATCAAAAATTTAGTCTAACCTTGACACTCCCCACGGCTAAAGCCGGGGGATTCCTGGTTCAACGACCACAGCCTGCACGAGCGAGGTCTTACATGGTCTCCCCAGGCGTATTGGTTCGGGCGTGTCCCGCCCTACCATGAGCAGAAAGTATATCAGGCTGCGGACGCCCGCTTGCGAAGCCCTTCTTCAAGGATGTTCTGAGCCGCATTGATATCGCGGTCATGGAATGCGCCGCATTGCGGGCAGGTCCAGAACCGGATGCTGAGGTCTTTGACCTCCTTGTTGCGGCATCCGCAGCAGCCGCAAGTCTGGCTGGATGGGAAGAACCTGTCGATGACGACGAGTTCCTTGCCATACCAGTCAGCCTTGTAGGCAAGCTGCCTGCGGATTTCGCCCCATGCGGCGTCCGCAACATGGAGCGCGAGCTTATGGTTCTTCATCATGTTTTTGGAGGACAAGTCCTCCATGCAGATGATGTCATGGCTCCGCACAAGCTGCGTCGTCATCTTATGGATGGCGTCATTCCGCTGGTTGGCAATATGCTCGTGCAGCCGCGCAATCTTAACGCGAGCCTTCTCACGGTTGCGGCTCCCCTTTGATTTTCGGGAGAGCTGCCGCTGGAGGCGGGCCAGCTTTTTGAGATTGCGGCGGTAGCTGTGGAGGTTGTCATACTTCACGCCATCCGATGTGATAGCCAAGTCCTTGATGCCGAGGTCTATGCCGACAGCGGCTCCGGTCTTTGGCGGCGGCTTGATGTCCACGTCGGTACAGCAGAGAGAAACATAGTATTTGCCGCTGGCTTCCTGTGACACAGTAGCAGAGAGCACTCGGCCCTCCACCTTGCGGCTGACGCGGCACTTGACATTGCCGAGCTTCGGGAGCTGCATCGCACCGTCCAGCACCTTGATATTGGTGCCGACGCATTTGCTTTTGTAGCTGCGGCGGTGCTTTCGCTTGCTCTTGAAACAAGGAAAACCGGGCTTCTCACCTTGTTTTACACGACGAAAGAAGTTCTGGTAGGCGGTATCCAAATCCCGCAGGGACGATTGCAGCGCGATAGAGTCCACTTCACCGAGCCATGGAAGCTGTTTCTTCAAGGCGGTCATATCAGCGGAGCAGGCTTTGTAGCCAAGTGTCGTTTTATCAGACTTGTAGGCGTCGATACGCTTGGCAAGGTAATAGTTATAGACGAAGCGGCAGCATCCATAGGTTCGCTGTATCTGAATCGTTTGCTCTTTTGTAGGGTAGATACGAAATCTGTAACTATGCTCCATGAAATCACCGCCTTGCATACTTAATTATACCATATTTTAGAAGATTTTTCAACAAAAACCGTACTTTCGGCGTAATTTGGAGCGCCTTATATCCCCATGCCTAAAGGCAGGGGTTTTACGGCGAACCCCGATAACGCCCACCGCTTCAACGAGGTGGGCGTTGCTGTGATTATTTGACTGATGACTCTTTGTGTGGTATAATAAATGTAAACCACCAAGGAGGTGAAGAAATGCCTGCTTATCAGTACAAAACGCAAGAAGGCAAAGACAAGCACAATGCTTGGCGTCGTGAATATTACCGCAAGAACAAGGAGCGCATTCGCGTCCGTGATAACGCAAACGCGAGGAAGCGGCGCAGGGAAAATAAGGAACTCGGTATTACGCCTAAAAAGTACACCAGAAAGAAAATCGACGTTAGGAACAACCCAGATAAGGAACGCATTCGCGAGGCAATCCGCGCAGAGGAATCGTCTGCGCAAGCCACACAAAATTGATGTTTGAAGAAAGGAGACGGGGCCTTCATCCTTTGCTGTACGGCAATGGACTTCCGCGCCCTTTGAACGCTTTATGTCCAATGAAACTCGAAAGACTTTCGAAATAGTCTGCTCCATGAATCATTTTGTGCGGTCCACACAGTACGGAGAAGTTTTTCGCACAACTACCTCGGTCGGCGGAGTTGAAAAGATTCGCGACGTTCTGCGCGTTTCCATTCCTTTCAATCCGAAACGGGAAGCTCTGCTGCGGGATAAGATGGGCGATGATACGAACGATTTTTATAAGAAATTTGCGCGATGCGTGTCAAATGACATCAAAATCCGCCGATACCTTGGCACTCTGGATGCTTCCGGAGATGACCGGACTGCGGTGGAAAATCTCAAGGCGTCGAATCTGACAATCAGCGCCAATCATCAGCTGAAGCATGAGGGAGAACCCGGTTCCGACATCTATCTCATTTCCGATGTAGCAGAACCATTTGTGGGGAGTCCCTTTTTCAGCGGCTATGCCTTCACCATGACGAATCTCGCAATGTTTGCTGCGAGAGCTGCACAAATCATCAAGGGACTGGACACCTATCACGTCCACCTGGGAGCAATCGACCTTGACTCCATTGTGCTTCGCACGAAAGATGACGGCAAGCAGCTCTTCGCCTTTAGCTCATTCCTATATGGCGGCTTTGATGAAGGGTATGAGCCAAAGGATAAGGCCGGACAGCCGTGGAGGGTAAATTCGTTTCCAGCGACCGTCCCTGTGACAATGGACGAAAACATCCGCAACGGAGAAGAAAGGCCATCGCTCGTTGGCGATATGCACTCCCTTGCTGCCCTTCTTTGGGTTATTCTGTGCGGCGATGACTACCGCAATGCGCCAAATTGGGACCTGACACCACAGTACGCGCCAGACCGCACTGCGCAGTTGCTGAAGGAGGTCTACGCCAGTGATGACCCGGAGATGCTGAAAGCTCTGCAAAAGGAGTTCAGAGGCATTGCCCGCAACATTGGGCGCGGAGACCTTTCAGAGTCCGTCATTCGGCTTGAATTGAGCCGTCCGTTGCTTTCCGAGCGGGATATGATAACACCACCGGAGCCGCTCAAGAAAGAGTCGGAGAGCGGAGAATCCACGGGGGCTATGCAAAACCACGAAGAAAAGGCGAAAAATAGCGAGGAGCCGGAGGAGGAAGTCGTCGAGGTCGTTGAGATAATCGAGGACGAACCGGCGGAAACTCCACCCGCACAGCAGGAGCATCCACCGGCAGAACCCGCGCCTGTCGGCAATGCTGAGAATGCGGCGGAGAAACCGCAGGAAGCAGAGGAGACTGTACCGCCTGCCGCCGAACCCGTAGACACACCGGTAGTCAGCGCCTCAAAGGAGCCTGAGCAAACATCGCAGGAAGCCGAAGAAGTTCCTGCGGAAGACCCCTGCACGGAAGAACTGGAAGAACCTGCCACAGAGCAGGGAAGCGCGAAACCGGAGAGAAAGCAGAGCGATACACGCGAAGCTGACGAGCCTGCGAAGCCGCCTGTCGTCATTCCGAAGGTCAATACTGTAATGGAGACAGAACAGCCGGCCCAGAAGGCGGAACCGGTCAGAACCCCTGCGCAGAAGGACAGCCCGGAGCAGGATAAGGGACCCTCGCACAAAGAGGAGCAGTTGAAGGAAGCACCAGCAGAAACCGCGCCTCCGGCACCGCAGCAGCCGGTACAGGCCGCTCAGCATGAAGCAACGCTTCACGCGGAGACAGGACCGGCGCAGACAGTCCCACCGTACCAGCAGCAATTCGTACAGCAGCCAGCACCGCCGTTCGGATACCAGCCTGTTTTCGCACAGCCTGTTTACCAGCCCGTATACCCTGTCTATCCGCCTCAGCCGTATAGTCCGCCCCAGCCTCAGCCGGAACCGAAACCCGCATCGCAGCCACAGGCTGCTCCGCAAGCACCCACACAGGATGATGTACCGAATAAGCCCCCAACCGTAGTAAGGCGGACTGTGACGACCTACCGTCCTAAAAAAAGGCCGTTCGTGGCATTTCTCCGTTTTATCATCATCTTCGCACTTCTGGCTTTCGGCGTGCTTTGTGGTCTGAAGTATTCCGGAGTTCCTGTCCCCATCGACATCCCGTATATTACGGCAGGTGATACCTTCACCGTTTCGCCAAGGGAAGTCACACTATCCATAGGGGAAGAGGCTGCCATCCAATCCTCCGCCGCTTGTACGCTCAGCAGTTCAAATCACGCGGTTGCAACCATCAGCGACAACGGCACGATTCACGCTGTTGGAGCGGGAACCTGCACCATTACAGCCAAAGCAACCGAAGGAAATGGAACCGCCCGCGTCAATGTCATCGTAACAAACTGATTCTACAGTCAATGTAACCCCACGGCTAAAGCCGGGGGCTTGTGGTGCGAACCACGAGCCTGATTGACTACCCTAAGTGTTTCGAACACTACGTTACCCAGGAATAGATAGGCACCGGCGGACGTGAATCCGAATCTGCCGCTCTGCGGTGTGTGGTTAAACAGCTCTGAGGATGAATTGACTTCTGAGATTAAATGTGGTATAATGAAAATATCGGGGGCAGCCAATGCCCAAATACAAAAGAAAGGTCTATTTTCCAATGAACAAAACCGAATTCATCGCGAAAGTCGCGGCCAAAGCTGGCGTAGAGAAGAAGACAGCCGCAGCGTTGGTAGACGCGGCTCTGGAGGTCGCCACCGACGCCATGAAGGAACACGAACCTATCAGCATCGTTGGCTTCGGTACGCTGTCCGTTGCCCACAGGGAGGAACGCACCGGTCAGAATCCCAAGACCAGGGAGAAGGTGAAAATCCCCGCTCGTTCCGCCCCTGTATTTAAGGCAGGTTCCACTTTGAAGGAAGCCGCTAACAGCAAGTAAATCGCACGTTCTCCGTGACCGGCAGGTTTTCCTGCCGGTCTTTTTTTGCATCTTTTCGGGTTCTTAGGTTCCCAGCAAAAAAATGAGCCGTTTTTTGCGCTTGCCGGTATGCTAAGACCAAGCCAAAGAAGTATCACAATTAAAGAAACAATTCAGCCAGCGGTTTTCAGACCGCTGGCTTTTATATAAAAATCTAAATTCAAAAAGGAGAAATGAAAAATGAATGAACACAAGCATGGAGACGCCTACAAAGTAGGAATGCTGCGCCGTATGCTGGCACACGAAACGAACGCCTGTGAGGAGCACTATGGGGCACGGCTGTCCCATCATGACGTTTCTATCAAGCATCTGACTATCGACGCCGGAGGCATTGCTACTCTGATTCGGTACTACGAGAACCATGATACGGACCTTGACGGCGGCGTTCCGGAATTCGAGTTGTTCGATGACGAACTGGAGGCCGCATATCGTAAGCGTGAGCATGAGTACCGTCTCTCTGATGCGGAAGCACAACTATCCGCATTTTTTGGCATCAATACGGAGAAAGAATCACCGTTTGACGAAGAGGATAGCGAAGAGAACAGCCATGCGTTTGTCATGAAATACGGCTATCCGTTCGTCGAATTGATGGACGTGGAATCTCGCAACTATGCGCTGGAGGCACTCGTCGCAGAGTATGAGGACGCGAAGGATTGTAATGTGGCAGAAAATGACACATGGCAGTCTGTCATCACGGAATACTTTGCCCGCGAAAGGGAGATGGCAGAATGACCTATTTTGAAAGTGTCGCGGGACAAAACGCCGTCGAGCATATTGCCAACGCCATCGGTGAGATTGCCGCACGGATGCAGCAGCAGAACGAAATCTTGCTACGAATTGAACAGCGGCTGAAAGAGCAGTCCAATAACAGCGTTGAAACGGCGAGCGTAGACATTCCGTTCTGAAAGGCGTGAGTTCCGACTTTGCTTCGTGCAGTTCCACTTATTCAAAATTGGAATAACCTACACAAAAGAGCTTAACGCCGACACACACCAGAACAGTTGGGCGGGAGCAAAATCCCGCTCAACCCCCAAAAATCAAAAAGGAGAAAAAATCATGTTCCAAATCATTTCATTCAAAGAGGATGGTCTTGCCAACCTTGCGCTTATCAAGCTGTGCGAAGACGACAGCGTGCGCCTTCTCCGCTCGCTGAATCCTGATGCCGAAGACGGTGTGCAGGGTGAGGAATTCGGAGAGGAATGGACGCTTGCAGACCGTGGCGCTGCGGCAGCGGCCTTTCTGAATAATGGCTTCTGGAGGACCTGGACCGACATTAACGGAACGGCCTGCGGCGGCATTAACCTCTATGACCAGCTCTGCGAGGAAGGGGTGCGTCAGTTCATGGAGATGAACGACCACCCGTTTGTGGTCTGCAACGACGAGTATGACGCGGCAAACGCCGTTCTTTCGCTGAGTCCTGGCTTGTATCTCTTCTATGTGCCTGTGCTGTATGATATTCCTTCGGAAAGCGATGCAGAAGACGCAGATACCTGCTCCAAAGAGGAAATCATCGAATCGGAGGCATTCAAGACCGTATACGAACACGCTATCGCAGGCGGTATGAGCAAGGATGACGCCTACACGGAGGCCTATGTGGCTGCCTTGCAGGAGATTTCGCCATTTGCCGTCCGTGTTGGCTTTGTCAATCCAGACACCGGCAGTGATGACGAGACAGAGTTTGATGTCAACAGCATTTTTGAAGCGTTAAACCTCTTCCGCAACGACTTTCGTGAGGACAATCATTGGAAAGAAATGCCCAAAATCCTCTATATCGAATCTGTCAAGTGAAGGAGGATAGCAAAATGCGTTCTAAGGAAGATGTCATCAGCATCATTCGGTCTTACTGGCTTGCCAACGACGGCGACGAAGCAACCACCGATTTGCTTCTTGCCGTCGGAGCTGAAATCCTTGGCGTTTCCGCAGAGGAGATGCAAAAAATGCTCGCATGGTCTGACCTCGAACCGGACGTTCCAGACCAGGAAGGCGGACATGAGCAGGACCGCTTCACCAAGCGCCTCTCCGATGGTCAGGCGGTCATGGATTGCCAGAAATGTGAGGCCGATTGGACTGCCAAGCATGGAAAGCCCCTCGTACAATGCACGGCGCTCTATTGCCGCAATCGTTGCAAGGACCGCCTTGCAGACTATGAGGACGCAGAGGATGCCCTGAAAAAGAGTGGCGGTCACAAATAATCCCAGATACCAGGCCGACAGGTTTTCCTGTCGGCCTTCTTTGAAGAAGTCAGGTTCTCAGGTTCTTGCAAATAGAATCAGGCTTATTTGAGACTTTGCCGTATGCTGAGACTATACCAAGGAAGTATCACAAACAGTTCAATAATTCAGCCAGCGGTTTTCGAGCCGCTGGCTTTTACATAAAACATCTTAAAATCGAAAAGGAGAAATTGAAAAATGGAAGCAAACAGGAAAAACATTAACGCTGCATTTGCAAAAATGCAGCAGGAAGCAAAACAGCTCGGTGTCGTGCTGCTAACCAAGCCGGAGGTCTTCATTGACGACGACCATCTTTGCTGTGTTTGGTACGGAGGCTATATTGGAGGCTTCATGTACAAGGACTACACGGTGGCCCTTGAGGTGCATGGAGATGTCGTAATCTGCGGCGTTGTTGACGGCAAGGATTTTGAGTACACTAACCGCTTGAACAACGGGGCAATGAGCATGGCTGCCTCCGACCACCTGCGTACAGCTTTTAAGAGCGACGCAGAGCTTGATAAGGCCATTGAAGACGAACGCATCGAGTATACCGCGAACAACTGGATTGAGGTTTTTGTGCAAGGACCGAACGGTGATTGGAGCGAGGGAATGGTCGTGGACGAAACAGACAATGTGCTGGACGCCTGCGGAGATATCCAGGCATGGGTCAAGTGGTTAGAGAAGGAATTCATGGGAGCGTGGGTCGTGACAGACCCCGATACTATGCAGTTCCGCCGCATGGCTCCCGAAAAGGGCGATGGAGTCTATGAGCTGGCACAAGTCAATCAGTACGGAGACGACTTATTCCATGTGGCGCATGGCTTCGTCTATCCGAGCGACATCGACGCGGACGAACAGGCTCGCTTGATTAGCGAGTTCGGTTGGCCCAAGGAGACGATTGAGAGTGACGAATTCCCCGCTCTGCTTGCGGAGGCATCTTTCGAGTCTGCCGCTACGGAGTACGATACGGACGAGGAGTATGCCTCTTTTGAGGATGCCGCCCGTGCGCTTGGCGCACTCATAGGTGTCTACGTCGAGGGCTATCTTACGAATGGAAAGGAGACGAAGAAATGAGTTACTATCGCAAGAAGGTGTATGATTCGCACAACGGGGATTCCGGCCTGAACGCCCGTACCGGGCAGGTTGTAGAAGTCCTTCGGGAGCTGACCGACAGGGAAGCGGATATCGCTGACGTCGGTAGAATGTTCCATGTTCGGTTTGCAGACGGATTCGAAACCGACGTCTTTGAGGACGAACTGGAGGTCCATGACACGGTGAAAATCATCGTGGACGGAACGAACACCTTCCAGGTGGTTGATTCTGTTCCTCTCGGCTATGTCATCTGGAACATCGGCAACAATATGGCAGACGGATATCTGCCGCTTTGCCAGGTTGGCGGGCCTGATGGCTGTCAGGTGAACCCCGACACGCTCAAGGCCGTAAAGTGCGATGGTGCGCAGACTATTCTGGACGCTGCAACTTGCGCCGGTACGCCCCGCGCAATGCGGAGGTTCCTCGGCAAGCACCAGAACGCGGAGCCGGGAAGCTACAATGACCGTTGCGTGCAGCGCATTAAGGCCGCGCTTCCGTATCTGGACAAGCTCGGTTGGACCTAAAAAAACCGCCCCCTCTCAGCTAAATGAGAGGGGGCCATTTTTTGCAGGGGAGGGGAGGCGCTTTGCTATTTTGCGCTTCCGATTTCAAGTACAGGAGAGATTTCCCACTCCGGAACCGCAGACCTTTTTACAGGTTCCGAGCCTCCTACATTCCAAGGTTCCCATATTCCAAGGTTCTTGACGGGGAAAAGACGCGAATCGGCAAGATGCCGGTATGCTGAGACCATACAAAGGAAGTATCACAAGCAATACAGAACATTCAGCCGACGGTTTTTTCGAACCGTTGGCTTTTATATAAAATACATTCAAAAAGGAGAAACGAAAAAATGAAAGCAGATTACACATTCGAATGGTATGTCCAGGAAATCCCTCCACGGTGCAGGAAACCACGGGATGTTCTGCACACCAAGACAGTCGAGGTCAACATCCCAGAGTTCCGGGGAGTCGAAGTGGACAAAAACGCACCTGTGGCCATTGTTGTTTACAAGAAGGATTACGGCACGAACAAAAAGGTTGGAGAAGAGTTCAGGCTCTATGATGGCCGGCTTTACGTCGCACAAGGCAGTGCTGCGGAGTTCAAGAACCGATATCAGTGCGATGGCCGCATTGAGCGAGAAGGCGATATTCCAAAAACCGTAAAGAAGATTGAGGAAGAGTGGCTGATTTGCGATGACACACTATATCGTGTGACCGGCGAACCGATATACAGGGTTTGCGACCAGTTTATACTCACGGATGTAATTTGGGACCGGGAAAATATGGACCCTGACAGATTTCGCGCAGACGAGCTTTTTGAAGCCAAGAGATACCGTGACGCACTATACCCTGAATATGCTTGCAAAGAGGACGACGAGGACTACAACTCGATTGAAGTTCGCATTCCGGATGCGTTGAAGCTGCCGACTTACCTGAATCGGGTAGACGACTGCCTTGAGAAAAATGCCCGCAAAGCGTTGACACAAGAATTGGGTTTTGGAGCGCTGGAAGAAGGTCTGTCGAACCTGATGGTTGCCATTATGAAACGTGCAAGAAAGAATGAGGAGTTTAAGCGGACGAGTTACATAGCACCCTATGAACTGGCGGATATTGCGCGTGAGGTCATTCTCGAAAAATTCAAGTGAAAAGGGACACCGGGGCCAACAACCCACCGCCTAAAGGCAGTGGGTTGTTCCCCAAACTATGTTGGAGGTATTTTTTATGAAATGTCAATGCAAAAAATCGTTAAATGCACCGACTGAGAGCGGTGTAGTGGTCAGGGTCAGTGGGTTATACGCCAAGCACTCTCACAGCACGCAGGATGGTGTTGAGTTCATACCTGCGGTGTTTTACGCTGCTGCATCCAGGAATATCGGGGTTCTGCTCCGATACAACGGAAAATGCCGCGCCTGGGCAAATAACCTGTATGCCACCCCAGACGCCGTGGAAAAGCTCATTGTTGAGTTTGTCCAACGTTACGAAAGATTCTCGGATAAACAAAAACTGGAATTCAAAACCAAGAATGGGCTGCTGTGAAACAGCGGCCTGTTCTGCTAAGGCAAATAGAGGAAAACGACAATGCACAAAAATAAAATCGACCTGACATTCGTTCCGTGGCGCAGGGATAGAATTACCCGGCACTATGTTGAACGGAACGGCGCAACGCTCGAAGTGCCGACGCGGATGACTGCCGCACAGTTGGCAGCAGCGTCCACATACTGCACAACGGTGGACAATCCGTATGCACTGGAATTAACCGTGAGGGCCGGAACCTCACGCAAATTTGCAGAAGCGGAGCCGGATGAAAAGTACGCCATTCTGGTACAAGCGGCTCAAAAGTTTGGCATTCAGCTATTCTGAGCAAAAAAGGAGAAAGATGTATGAAAAATATCTATCTTATCGTTGGGCCATCCGGGTCCGGGAAGACGATGGTAGCAAACCGCCTCGAAGAGAAATACCGTCTCAAGCAGGTCCTCTCGTACACGGAGCGCCCGCCCCGCTTTGAGGGCGAGGGCGGACATACCTTCGTGACTCCGGAGGAATTCGACAAACTGAAGAACCTGTGCGCGTATACCGTGTTCGACGGTCATCGGTACGGAGTTCCGGCCGAGATGGTAGAAGTCTCTGATATCTACGTCATCGACCCTGCTGGTGTGGCTTACATGAAGGAGCATTACAGCGGCAAAAAGGGCGTGAAGGTCATCGGGCTGTTCGCAGCTGAAGAAGTCTGTAAGCGCCGCATGAGAGCACGCGGCGACAGCAAGGAAGCTGTCTGCGAGCGCGTTGAGCATGACAGAATCGCGTTCGCCCCGGCACGCCGTATCGCATCGAACCCGAAAACCTACGCACTCTATGGTCTACAGGAATGCTGCGATGTTGTTTTTCGCAACAATTTCGCTTCAGTTAAGGGTCTTGAAGACGAGATTCCGGACCTTGTTTACCATTACATCAAACGGCAGGAGCGGGTTTAACATGGGCGTAACAATTTCCTGCACGAAGACAGGTCGGACTATTGACGTGGGTAGCGGCGGTTTCCTGCGGCTGCGGAGCAAAATTTCCGAACTCGTTGGGGAGCCGTGGGCCAGCCACTACAAGGCGCTTGTCGAGGAACGCATCTGCGATGAAAAGGAACGCGAAAAGTTCTACGAGGATTTTGACAAGAAAACGGAGGAGTTGCTCAACAAGAAGTGTGTCTCCGTGAAAATTGTCGATTTCTGTCTGCAATCGGACTGTGAAGGTTCGATTCGCTATGGAGCCTGCAAAGAGTTACTGAAGGTCATCGGCAACTACGACGACAATATCTGCTACGGATATGTTGGAAGGAAAGACTGTGCGATGTTTCGGGATTTTAAGAGAATTCTGGAGGACTGCGCGGAACATAAATGCAACATGGTCTGGAGATAGTTGAACATTTCTCGTGACCGGCAGGATTTCCTGCCGGTCCTTTTTTGCACACTCCCAGGTTCTTAGGTTCTCGATAGAGGAATGAGCCGTTTTCCATCTCCGCCGGTATGCTGAAACCATACAAAGGAAGTATCACATACATAAAGAAAATTCAGTCAGTATCCATTGCGGATGCTGGCTTTAACATATCACAAAACCATCACAGAAAAGGAGAAATGAAAATGAAGCGAGAATTTCATGTCAAAACCCCGATGGGCGACCTGCACATTTACGCAAAGCACGAGAATAGCGATATAATGGCGGATTACCCCGGCGTTTATGTCGAATTGCTCCGCGAAGGATGCGAGCCTGAGCTGTTGGCCTGTACGGAGTATGACAGCGGAACCCATGATATGCTGACCACGGTATATGACATAGGCCGCGATGACCCGGTGATTGTCCATCATCATTGTGAATCCGCCGACACAGAAAGAGAGGAAAATAGAGATGCACAATAAGGAGAGTAAATACACCAGATTTCTTCGCCCTATCGGCTCTACGCTGTTTTCCTGCTGCAACTGTGGGAAGCATCTCCGCAGAGAGGATTTGGCTGTAGATTGCGCGGACTGCGGTGCCGTCTTCTGCGAGGATTGCGTGAAGAGCGGTGCGCTGGACGAGCATATCTGCGAAGATGATGATGAATAACGAAACGAAGAAGGCGGCTGAGAACAGCCGCCTTCTTCTCAAAAGGAGAAAGAAAATGGACAAAAAAATTAAGGAAAGCAAAAGAGGGCTGACGTTCAGTTTTACGCCTACAGAGACCATGCAAATTGGAAGCCGGTACGACTACATCATCAGCAACTCCGGCATCCGCATCGTCCCGTCTAAAACGGGTCGCTATACCGTGTCGCGGAAGAGGTCTGGCTCCGGCTGGAACCCGCTTATCGACCTGCGAAACAGGGAAGTGCTCGATGCGATTGCCGGCATGGAAAATATCCGTCTGCATATCACGGCGGACAGTATCCTTGTTTCGGGTGAAGCGGAGTACGCGGTTGTCCTGCAATTTCCACGAACGCTTCTGGCTCATGCCAGAAAGGTCGTGGGCATCAGCGACAGCTGCGCGGTGTCCCGTATTCTGGAAGGCACACAAATCACGCTGGACGAATACCTTGCATCCAGCAAAGCACCGCTGGACATCGCTGCAATTCAGAAGGATTTGCCAGATATATATTCTGTGGTGTCTCTGTTCTCAGGTGCTGGCATCCTCGACTGGCCGTTTTTCAAGGACGAGCGGTTCAGCATCCAGTATGCCATTGACTACGATGCCGGTGCCTGCCAGACCTACCGGCAAAACATCGGTATGCACATCGTACACGGAGATGTTCATAAAGCGTTCACGGCAGAAGGCTTTCCACTGGACAATACGGTAAAGGCTCCCGATGTTATTGTCGGCGGTCCATCCTGCAAACCATTCAGCAATGCCAACCGACATACACGGCTGGAAGACCACCCTGACAGCGACCTTCTGATGCAGTATATGCGCATCGTTGAAACGCTCAATCCGAAAGTCTTTGCTATCGAAAACGTACCGGAAGTCCTTACCGCCTGCGGTGGTTCCTACTATGCCGCAGTCCGGGAAAAAGCAGAGAGTTTCGGCTACGAGCTTGATTCCGGCATCGTGCAGGATTGCAAGGTCGGAGGCTATACAACGCGGAAACGTGCTGTTATCCTCGGCAGCCGCATCGGTACGCCAAAGCTGGCACACATTGCGCTGGCAGGGGAATACCGGACGGCAGGAGACGCTATCAGTAAAGTGGACAAATCCTGGAGCAATTACAGTGATGTAACCAAGCCAAGCTCGGAGGTGGAGAAGCGCATGAGCTTTGTGCCACAGGGCGGCAACTATACCTCTATCCCAGAAGAATACCGTACGGAAAGCAAAAACCGCCATTCCTGTACCTACCGGCGTCTGGCATGGAACGAGCCTTCTCCGACCATTGTGAATTGGCGGAAACCTCCGCTCATTCATCCGTTGGAGAACCGAACGCTGACAGTAGCGGAGGCGAAGGCTCTGCAAGGGCTGCCGAAGGATTTCCGCATCTGCGGAACGCTCGGACAGATGCAGCAGCAGGTAGGAAACAGCGTGCCTGTAGCAATCGGTGAGTTTATAAAGCGCTGTATTCTGCGTATCCTTCAGGCGCAGAGACAGGTACAGTTTGCATGATTATATGCACTAAATGCCAGCGGACTTACAATCCGCTGGCATTTTTCGGGCCTTATCGCAATCAAGTTCCCATATTCTCAGGTTCCCTGTTAAGAAATAGCACAATTTCTCACTCCGCCGGTATGCTGAAACCATACAACAGAAGTATCACAAACATAAAGAAAGTTCAGCCAGCGCCTCATTGGGGGGTGCTGACTTTTATATACAAAAAAATAATCACGCAAGGAGAAAGGTCATCATGAATATGAAAATGCTCGACAATGGAGAACAGGCTTCCCTCGCGCAGCTGATTTCCGCTTTGAGCGGCCGCAAATGAAAGGAGAACTAAAAATGCTAAACGTAAAGTTTGAAAGATACATGAACACCTTCTGGCAGAAAGATGAAGCGAAATCCTTTGCCAGTCTTTCCGAGTTGGAAAACTGGATATTCGACCAGATGCAGCAGGACTACTCCCGCAACACGTGGGCTATGAGCTTTCCTACGCCGGCTTCCGCGAGAAACATTCACGCGGATGGTCCGTGGGCGATTAAGTTTCAACCGATTCGCGGTGAAACGACTATCTCCATTCACCAAATTGAGTCCAGCGAAGGCATCATTTTTTCAGATGGCCGTCGTACAGCCGGAAGGAAATATTGGACAGACGAGGTTCAGGCATGGCTCACGCATTGTGAGCAGCGTCGGCGGGTCCCACAGTTCAACTTTGCCTCCGGTGAGAAGCCACTCACACGCAAGCTGTGGGCGCGGCTTGGCGTTTCACTTCGGATTACCGCTGAAGAGGAAGCCGTTATCTTCGGGGCAGACGAAACCCTATCGGAAGAAACCCTTCGGAAAATCATCCTTGATGGGCGCTTTACGCCGGACGGGGACAGCTATGTACCGGAGCCGGCAGCGGAGCAGTTCAATGAGGATTACGGGACCAATCACCCCGTCCGAGACATCGGTTTCGAGATGTGAGGGAAGTGTGGCATGAAAAGAAAACACTCCATACCAGCCTTCTTTTTCCTCTATCATCCTGATAGGGACAGCCGCGAATTCGCGGCGCTGGCGAGAAAGGAGGGGTATGACAGGATACTGCTTCTGCGCAGGGAAAACCCGTTCGTTGCAAATTTACATCCCATTCAGGCAGAAAGCGAACGGAGTATCTGGGCCGTCTATCTGATGGACTTCAGACGCCCCGCGACGCACAGCTCTGACGCATGGAACTGCGAAGAAGCAGCGAAAACACTGAATTGCTATATCCGCATTGAACTGTCCCTACCCGCAAACGCATGAGAATACCGACTTTCGATAAGGAGGCAAAATTATGATTAAAGCGTACTGTTACGGCGTATTCGCCGACACTATGACGGACGAGGAGTTCTATGAGGTCGAGAAGGCACAGCGCGAGTGCCACGCGGCATGGGCGGAGAACTTCTCCGCTGTCTCAGAGCTTCTGGAAATGAATCACATCATCGACAATTTGACGATGGACAACAAGACGGACGAGTACATTGTCTGGCTCGTTGAGCTGATGGATGATTCCAACATTCTCTTCACAACCAGCCCGGATGTCACCTTCAAGGACGCCTGCGCGATGCTCAAAAATGTGTATTCCGCTCCTGAAGTGGAGGAGTTGAGCACCGTCTGCAAGGACGAGGTGAAGAAACTCAACCGCCGCATTAACCTCAATCTCTGAGACTAAGCACGCCCGCTCTGCATAATGCAGAGCGGGCTTTTTCTTTGCGGTTCCAAGAGCGGGAATTCGGGTTCTCAAGTTCCCAGCGTTGAAACAAGGGGGTTTCTCCTACAAGCCGTATACTGAAAACATACAAAGGAAGTATCACAAACAAAATGAAAATTCAGCCGGTGCCCCCATTGGGAGCGCTGGCTTTTATATACATATTTTTTCAGAATGGAGAAATGAAAAATGAACACCACGAAAAAAAGGTACAGTTACGATGGTGCCGTGCGCTCCTTTGACGACATTCTCTCCGTGAAGTGGAGAGGGCAGACGTTTGCGGAGTCGGAAAAGAAGGCAAGAAGCAATCTCGGCTACCAGTTCCGCAAGCACATGGGGCTTTCTCAGAGCGTTCCCATCCGATTGACCGGGAAAATGACGGTCTGTTGAAGGGGGGCTGAACCATGTATTACACATCTCTCACAAAAGCTATCGCAGCAAAAGGACACATTGACCTGTCTAAGTGTCCGAACATTCACTGCTCCGGAAGCGTTCGCGGCATGAAGCGGTGTGGGTTCTGGCCCAAGGATGCCGACGTCGTTCGGCATGGGAACTACATTTACTGCATTGGCACCTGAGAACCTGAGAATTCAGGAATTAAAGAATTTGAGAATTTCAGTTCAAAAGTTCCAAAAATCTTCAAAAATCACAAATGTTTCACATGAAACAAAGAAAAAAGTTGCATAAGGAGATTTACTATGAAAGTTATCGAGAGAAGAAACATTACGTCGAAGGTGGATGGCGAGTATCTGCTTCAGATGGAAGACTGGAGCGAGGACTATCCTTCGGTCCATGCCTATGCTGACCAGTTGGCAGCCTACCCCATTGCTAAGGGCAGCGTGTACAAAGGCAACTATTCCTATCCCCGCCGTGGGGAGAAGTTCCGTCTGGGAATGAAGTTCACCAGCACCGCGCAGGCGCAGAAAGCTATGAACGCCCTTGAGGACGGCACGAAGACACTCAAGGATTTTGTCAATACCTTCGACACGACGCCGAACCTGACCCGCAAGCAGATTTGCGAATGCCTTTGATTCGGAAGTCTGTGGGAAGGAGGGAGGCACTGTGAAGCAGACATTTGATTTGTCCGCCATCGGACTCAAGGAGTGTCATTTCGGACCGGAACGCTTCGGCGACGACATTGTGTTCGCCGCAAAGACGGCGGATGGTACTCGCGTCAGAATCCCATTTGCCTTCGCGGAGAACCACCCGTATGTTGTGTATCGCGTGACGCAGTTTGGAAAGAGGCCGGTCTATCTGGGACTGGAAGCAGAGCTTCTGTCCAGAGGTTTCTTTCTGGAGGAAACTCCATTCGGAGGCTATCGCATTAACACTGAGAAAATTTTTGACCACATGGGAAAAGAGTCCTCGCTCATTTGAGCGGGGACTCCCATATAGACTGAAAAGGAGAATAATGATATGTTTCGAGTATTTTTTGACATGGACGGCACGCTGGCGGAATGGAAAGCCGCCAAGGAACCGGAAGACCTGTACGAGAAGGATTATTTCCTTTCGCTAAAGCCGTATCAGAGCGTTGTAGAGGCCGCATGGAAGCTCTACGAAAGCGGGGAGGCAGAAGTATTCATTCTGTCTGCGGTTCTCGATGACAGCCGCTATGCCATTTCGGAGAAGGATGCGTGGCTCAACGAGTATCTGAGTTTTGTGGATGTGGACCACCGGATATATGTCGAAGGCTCCGTTCCCAAGCATCTGCGTGTTCCGGGCGGTGTTAGAATGACCGATGTACTCGTGGATGACTATACCAAAAACCTCAAAGAGTGGCCCGTATTCGGCGACGCGAAGTTTGGCCGAGCAGTCAAGCTCCTGAACGGCATCAACGGCAACAATGGAACGTGGACCGGCATTTCCGTTTCGCGCTTCTTCTCGCCCGATTCTATTGCGAAAGCGATTTTGAATGTCGGACGGCCGATGCTGGACTGGCCGCCTGCGGACGGGAAGGCGGAGCTTTAATAGCATCGAAATACTTTACGCAATTTTCCGCTTGTAAGGCACGAAAGTGCGTGGTATAATAAAGCAACAAAAGAAAGAGGGAAACCCATGTATCGAGACGAGTTCAAAAATCTACCTTTGTCTGACCGCTTCATGTTCGGTGAGGTTATGCGCAACTCTGGCATCTGCAAGCTGTTCCTGGAGGAATTACTGCAATGCAAAATCGAGCGCATCGTGTTTGCGGCCAAAGAAGCGGACCTGAGCGATACCGTGCTCGGTCACGGTATTCGGCTCGACGTATTTCTGGCAGACGAAAACAATACTCACTACGATGTCGAGATGCAGAACACCTCCGACAGCATCGAAAAACGCAGCCGATACTATCAGTCGGTCATCGACCGGGAGCTGCTGAAGCGCAGCATGGACTACGATAAGCTGCCGGAGAGTTTTATCATCTTCATCTGCAATTTTGACCATGTGGGAAAAGGCTTGGCGAAATACGAGCGGGTATCCTACTACAAAGGTACGGATGATGAATACAATGATGGCAGTCATGTAATTTTGCTCAATACCAGGTATACGGACAGGAGCAATGTTTCCGATTCCATTGCCGAATATCTGGACTATATTCGAGATAACAATGATACTGCGAATTTTTCAACGATGTTGGCACAGGAAGCAGTAGACCTCACTCAGAAGGTGAGGCACGACCCTGAAAAGGAGGTTGATTTTGTGACGTTCCGTATGGCACTCATGGATGAACGCAGGGCGGCTCATAAAGAAGGCCGTGAAGAAGGCATCAAAGAAGGCATCAGAGAAGGCAGGCAAGAAGGTCGTATTGAAACTTTCTGCGACCTCGTTGCCAAAGGTGTATTGACTGTTGCGGAGGCATTGAACCTTTCTGGCTGTACCAAAGGAGAATTTACTGAATGGATGCAGAAATTGCATCCGAATTTCAAAACTTGATTTTCCGCATGGATGAAACAGCTCCATCCAGACTACAAAATGTAATTTTAGGATAGGCCAAACCGCCGGAAGCAATTTGCTTCCGGCGGTACTTTTTTAGTTATTGTTTTGTTAATTGGACGCAGGCAGATACAGTAGCGGTGTAAAAGCGTGAAATTCGCCGCAGGAAGGCCGCAGGAGCGTTTCTGCGCGCCTGCGAGTATATCCGGAATACCCTACGAGAAAAATGCGTCCTACGCGCTCTCAGGGGCGTTTTGAGACAGGGACAGGAAAGCTCCCCCAGAGGCAATGCCTCCGGGGGAGCTTCCTAACTTGATTATGCGAGGAGGGGAAAAGGCTTAGTAGCCGGTACGAGGCAGCTTGGGAGACTTGGGAGCAGCGGGCTTCGCAGGAACATAGTGGGAATAAACCGAAGTAGTCCAGCGAGCGATGCTCTGCACCCAGTTGCCGCCGAGCAGACCGCCGACGTCAGCCTTATTGGTGAACTTGTAGCCATTGGTGAGCGCGTACAGCGTCTGCGCGTCAACGGTGGCGTTCGTGAGCTGGTGGAACCCAGCGGGGACGATACCGAAGGAGAGCATGAACTGCGTCACATACTCGTTGCTGGCAAGGCCCAGAGCGGCAGAACTCATGTCGAGCGTGTAGTTCTTGGCAGTGCTCAGGTTGTCGTATGCGGTGCGCCACTGGCTGTTGAGGTTAGTGGTGAACGTGACCTTGTAAGTCTGCGTGGTGCTGTAAGTACCAGTCACCAGACGGGTCAGACGAACAGCGTCAGTAGGCAGGGTATCTCTCCAGTAGAAGCTCTGGAGGGAAGTGGTGGAGTCATTGCGGACGCCGCTGACGGTCCAGCGCATGACGTTGTTATTCATCGTCTGCGCGTAACCGGTCTTCTTGATGGAGACGCCGGCCGTGATAACGGGGTCGGTCACATTCAGCTTAACGACCTGTCCGGCAAACTCGATGTCAGCGGTGAACACGGTGGGATTCAGACCGTAGTTCGCGGGGGCCTGAACTTCCTTCACGGTATAGATACCGAGCGGGAGCTTCTTGGAAGAGCCGATGCCGTTCTCGTTGGTCTGGAACTTATCCACGACGTTATTCTGCTTGTCATAGACAGCGAAGATAGCGCCGGAGAGGGGAGTGCCAGCAGGAAGACCATTGACGGAACTGTAGCCCTCAGAGGTCTTGATGACCTGAATTTGACCAAGTTCGGAAGTGTTCTCCCACTCAATCATAGCAGTATCGCCAGCCAGAACCGTGAAGCTCTTGACCTTGTTATCGAGGATGTAGCCCTCGGCTGCCACGATTTCGCGGACGTAATACTTGCCGTCCTCAAGGGTCTTGTTCAGGTGGACATAGCCCTGGTCGTCAGACTCGTATTCGCCGATGGGGGTCATGGAGCTGTCGTACACGACGAACTTAACGCCCTGGATACCCTTGCGGGTCACGGAGTCGATTTTGTGGATAAGCATGGATGCGGAGGCGGTGTTCTCAAACTCGAAGGTCTTGGTCTCGCCCTTCTTCACTTCGACTTTCTGCGGAGTGGAGTCGAGCAAGTAGCCCTTGGGGGCCTTGATTTCGGTCAGCTGATACCAACCGTCATCGAGGTCGGGGAGCTGGATGACGCCCAGCTTATCAGTCACATAGGTGCCGACGATTTCGCCGTTCATCTTAGCAACTTCAATCTTGGCACCTTCCAGACGCTTGCCGGACTCAGAGTCAACCTTGACGATGGTAAGGCCGCCGAGCGGCGTATCGTAGAAGGTGAGAGTCTGCGTGTCGTTCTTCTCAATCTTGACAGTCTGAGAAGGAGCGTCCATCAGATAGCCGTCGGGCGCGGTCACTTCCGTGACAACATAGGTGTCAGGGTCAAGGTCAACGATGTGGATTTGACCGTTGGCATCCGTGGTATAGAGGCCGTTGGTAGAGGTGGCACCGCCATCCTGTGCGACGAATCTGCCGTCGGAGGTCGTCACCTTGAAGGTAGCACCAGCCAGAGGCTCCTTGGTCACGCTGTCGCGCTTCTCAATGATAAGGCCGCCGGGTTTGGTGTCCTTGAACACGATGGTCTGCGTATCGCCGGACGTTACGGTAATTGTGCGGGTCGGGTCATCAATGAGATAACCGTCGGGAGCCTTGATTTCCGTAATGATGTAGTTGCCGGGACGGACGTTGGTGATGGTGATTTTACCGTCAGCGCCGGTGGTGAAGATGCCGTTGCTGGTGAGGTTGGTATCACCGATGACGCCGTTCTGACCGACTTCGCAGCCAGCGGCGGTGGTCACGCGGAACTCAGCGCCGGGGAGCAGCTCGTTGGTCTTGCTGTCACGCTTCTCGATGATGATTTTGCCATAGGGAGCGTTGGCGAAGGTCAGCTGAACGACCTTGCCAGCCTGCGTGGTAATGGTCTGAGGCGTTGTGTCGATAGCAAAGCCGTCAGGAGCCTTGGTTTCCGTCACAACAATGGCCTTGTTCGCTTCGAGACCGGTAATCAGGATAGTGCCGTCAGCACCGGTAGTGAACACGCCGTTGGAGTCACCGACCACGGTGCCATCCGCGTAACGCACGTCAAAAACAGCGCCTTCAAGCATCTTGTCGGGGTTCTCCGTGCAGACCTTCTTAATGAGCAGGGAGCAGGTGCTGGGGTTGGCGAAAGTGATGGTCTGGGTATCGCCAGCAGTGATTTGAATGGTGCGGGAAGCATTCTTACCAATCAGGTAGCCATCAGGTGCCTTGACCTCAGTAATGGTGTAGTTTCCGGGAGTCAGGCCCTTAATGATGATGCGTCCGTCACCGCCGGTCACGAAATGGCTGTCAGAGGACAGCGTGCCGGACTCGATAGTGAGGTCGTTATGGATGTTGCCATCTGCGCCGACTTCAGTACCGTCGGACTTGCGGATGATAAACTCAGCACCGGGGAGCAGCTTGCCAGTTGCGGCATCGGTCTTTTCGATGACCAGTTCGCCCTTGGGCGCGTTCTTGAAGGTGATGGAAACGACCTTGCCGGACTTGATGTCGATGGTTTGAGCCTGACCGTCAATGATGTAACCGGCAGGAGCCTCAATCTCAGTCACGATGATGGTCTTTTCCGGTTCAAGACCGGCAATGGTGATTTGTCCGTTCTCGTCGGTGGTGAAAATGCCATTGTCATTGCCGAGCAGCGTACCGTTGGTATACTGAACACGGAACTTAGCGCCAGCGAGCACCTTCGTGGGATGCTTGGCATCGACCTTCTTAATCAGCAACGTACCGTCAGGAGAGTTATCAAAGGAAACCGTGATAACGTCCTGCGCCTTGCCGGAGATGTAGACGGTCTTGGGGCCTTCAACGATGTTATAGCCAGGAGCGGGCTTGACTTCCTCGACGATGTAGGTGCCAGCCTTGAGGCTGGTCCAGGAGCACACGCCGTTCTGGTCGGTCACTTTCTCACCGATGACCGTACCGCCCGTACCGGACGTGCCACCGAGGTAACGGAGCTGGAAGGTAGCGCCGGGAAGCGCCTTGCCATTCACGCCGTCCTTCTTCATCACGATGATGGCGGAGAGCGGAGTGTCCTTAAAGGTAAGCTCTGCGTTATCGTCGCCCTTGAGGTAAATCTCCTGCGTGGAGGGTTCGTCAAGCTGATAGCCTGCGGGAGCTTCCACTTCCGTGAAGCGATACCAGCCTTCCTTCAGGTGGTCGAGATGGATAATGCCGTTTGCGTCGGTGTACTTGGTGCCGAGGCTCTCATAGGTTCCTGCGGGAGAGCCGGTGCCGCCAGTACCGGCGTAGAAGATTTCGAACTTTGCGCCCTCAACGCCGCCGCCAACGATGGAATCGACCTTCTTAACGGTGATTTCGGGCTTCTTGAGGTTCACAACATCAATACCGACGTTCGTGACACCTGCGTTGACCTGGAACTCATGCGGAGTCTTGTCGAGGATGTAGTCGTCCGGGCAATCCGTTTCAACAGCAACATAGATGCCGGGTTCCAGATTGGGAACCGTCAGCTTGCCCTGGCCGTCCGTGGTGAAGTGGCCGAGAGACTGGCCGCCCTTCTTGGAAATCTCGAAAGTCACACCAGCGATGGGGTGGTTGTTCGAGTCATGCTTGAAGAGGGTGAAGTCAGTCTTGGGGACGTTCTCAAAAGTGAGGGTAAAGGTGCCGCCGGCAGTCAGCTCAACCGTCTGCTTCTCAGGGTTCAGGTTGTAGCCCTTGGGAACGGCAGTTTCTTTCACTTCGTAAGAACCGGGCGTCATATTCTCAAGGAAGATGCGGCCGGCACCGTCCGTGGTGAGAGCCTCGTGGTAGGTTCCGTCGATGCTGCGGATGTCGAAGGTGCAGTTGGCGACAGGTTCCTTGGTCACGGAGTCGATTTTCACGATTTCGAGACCGGGCTTTCTGTGGTTGGTCGCCTCGACCGTAACGGTCTTGTTGCCCTGAATGTCAGCCGCGCTCACATAGGCCGTCACAGGCTCGCTGTTGACGACGTAGCCCTCCGGAGCGTCCTTCTCGACGAACCAGTAGGTGCCTTCCGTCACGTTCGGGACGGTGATGGTTCCCGCAGCGTCAGTCACAGCAGAGAAGAGGGTTTGACCGTTCTTAATGACCGTGAACAGGCATCCGGGAAGAGGATTGTTGGATTCGTCCTTCTTCAGAAGCTGAACCTTGACCTTGGAATCGTTCTCGAAGACCAGCTTAACCTCATTCTTCTTGTCCCAGTAGAATTCCTTCTTCTCATGGGGAGAGGGGAGGATGTAGCCTTCGGGAGCGCCAATCTCCTCGGCTACATAAGAGCCGACAGGCATCGTGTCCCAAGGCACATCGGTGAGAGCGCCGCCCTCGACCGTCTGACCTTCATAGGTGAAGTTATTGTCAATGCCAGTGATGCGGATGGTCGCACCGGCCAGTCCCATCGTCGGTCTGTCCTTATCCACCTTGCGGATGCTGCCGCTGGCGAGGGTAATGGGCGTGTCCAACGCGGTCACGGTAACGGTTTTCTGGCCGTTGGTAGGAAGCGTCACCGTGTAGGGACCGGGATTGTCGATTTGGTAGCCATCCGGTGCCTTGGTCTCCGTTACCTGATAGGTGCCAGCTTTGAGGTTCTTGAACGTGTATGTTCCGTCCTGCCCAGTAACGCCGGTCAGGGTTTTGGTAGAGCCAACCATCGTAAGAGAGAAGGTAGCACCAGAAAGTCCCTTGGTGGGATTGCTGGAGTCAACCTTCTTGACAACAATCTGGTAACTCTCGGCAGTAGGGATAGAAGGCGTGGCAACCATGATAGCCTGAGTGTTGTCATTGGTGTAATGCTTCTTGCCATCCGGAGATGTTGCATTACCGCCAATGTAATGATACAGGGTCACATCTACATCGGGCCAACAATCCGTGTTATCAAGGACCTTTTCACCCTTTTGATAGAAGGTGGTGGTTCCATATTTGTCCGTATAGATGTCAGAGTAGCTGGTGCCATTCTTTGCATTTGCAATATACATCAGCTCTTTGGCAATCGCGACCTTCTGTCCTTCTGCGTCAGAAGGGATTGCAGCGCCCTGACCCAACGCACGCCAGCAGAGCGCCTGAATCCATGCGTTGTGATACCGAATCAGGTTTTGGTCGGTCCATAGTTCGCCGCCCCACTTCTCCTTATAGGCGTCGGTCTGGTACTTGGCGTCCGTCATGCAGTAATAATAGCCAATCATCATCTTGATGAAGCTATTTGTTACTGGCTCCGGATTGCCCCACTTCTTACCAATCAGCGTGTTGCCAAGCTGCTTGCCGTGCTCAGCACAGAAGCCAATCTTGGTCTTCCCGCCGACATTCATGTTGATAATGTGGAGGTAGAGCGGTTCGCCAAAACTGGGAGAGTTGTACGTCTTACTTCCATCTGTGTCGAGAAAATAGTCACTCTTCTGTAACGTGATTTCACTCGGCATACTTCCGGAAGGAGCCGCAAACGCGCTGGTTGGAATGAGGCCAATGACGCAGATTGCCGTCAGAAACAAAGACAGCAATCTTGTCCCGATTTTTGTCTCACATAATCAATCCTTTCATTGTTATTTTGAGGAATTCAGCATTATCCCTCACTGACGATAATTATACCACCTTTTAATTCAGTAGTCAATTTTTTGCTTTGATTATTTGCGGGAATTTTTCAGTATTATAGAGCGTGTGATAATAAGTAAATGAACAGCCGTTGTAGTTTACACTACAACGGCTGTGTCGGCATGGGTTTTAATTTCACTTTTGGATGTGCATTATCAAATGCAATCCGCTGCAATAAACTTAAACGAGTTAATCGAAGTATCCGGTTCCGGAATTGTAGTCGCCAAACATCTGGACACACCAATAATATCCGTTTGCATCCACAGCAACGCCGACACCGATATTATCGGCAGTCGCATCAATCATGGCCTGAAAGTGCCCATCAGAGTTTACCCAATTAGTCACAGACTCTTTCGCAACAGTTGAACGATTACTACTCGTGGAGCCAGTAAGATTAGTCATAAATCCATACGTCATGCCAGCATTCTGAGAGCACTCATACTCAATCTTGCGATTATGCCCATTCCAGCCATCACCAGACATCGCATAATACTCCGCCGCAGCCTGCGCCGCATTCATCACGGCAGAATCCGTGGGAAGCTCAGACACCCCATTTTCCTTACGAACCTCATTCGTCAGGCGGACAATTTCATTACGGATGTCCATATTGGCATTGAAGTCAACAGAGTTATAGTCGAACTCACCGCCCTGATTGCCGGTGCCGCCGGTGTTAGTAGAGGTGCCGCTGGGCGTCGTAATGGCGACGGAGCAGGTAGAACCACCGACGCGGATAACGACGGTGCTGAGCGTACCATTCGTTTCATCGGACTTGAAGAGGTTCACAACCATAGTACCAGACTTGTAGCCCTCGACCATGACACTGCTGGAATCCACATCAATCCCGACAAAGCCAATGTCGGTCGTATGGTTATAAAAACCATTGCAGCCCTTGATATTGACGCCAAGGATTTTGCCGGAGCTATCGGACACCTTAAAGTAAGCCTTCTGGCCGACGGGAACATTGACCTCAAAGTAGGAGCCGAGAGCACCAACAGCCTTAGACTTGTACTCGGCAGTTACATCAGCGCCGGTATAGGTCTTGGTCGTACCGTCGGGCTTCGTGGGAATCTCGGTGGAGGGATTGGTTTCCGCGCCACCGGAAGCGAACTTGGCTTCATAGCGATAGAGCATCACGACGGCCTGTGCGCGGGTAAGGGTGGAATTGGGGGAGAAGTGGGTCTTATCAACGCCGTTCACAATGCCGTTGGCATACGCCCAGTTGATAGCGGTGAGAAGCTCGGAAGAAAGGCCCTTCACATCGCTGAAAGGAGCGGCAGAGGCGGTCTTGCGGTCAATGCTCTTATAGCCGGCGTAGTTATAAACCATCGCGCAGAACTCAGCACGGCTGATGGGCGTGTCACCGAGGAACTTATTCGAGCCAGAGACAGTAGAAATCAGGATGTTATTCTTCTGCGCCCAGCTTGCAGCGTTTGCGTAGTAGATGGAGGACTTCACATCGGAGAAAGAGGAAGCGCCGCTCACGGCAGGCTCGCCGGCATAACGGTAGAGAATAGCGGTCATCTGGCCACGCAGGGTTTTGTCATTCGGGCTGAAGGTCGTGGCAGACGTGCCGTTCACAACGCCCTTATCAACCGCCCAGGCAATCTCCTTGGAAGCCCAGAAGGAATCAGGGACATCGGTGAAGCGGAGATGCGCCGTGCCGATGCTGACACAGAACAGGGAAAGCACCATTGCCAGAACGAGCAGCAGCGCCTTCATACGGGAGGAACACTTAGTTTTCATAGAGATGCCTCGCTTTCTTGATTTAATATTGAGAAATGGCGGGAGATAACTCCCTTGTTTTCTATGGTGCTATTATACCACACATTAACTCGTTTGTCAATAATCACTTCCCTGGAATTTGAGAACCTGAGAACTTAGGAGTGCAAGGACTTGAAAACTGTAGGGTCTGAGGAGGAGCAACCTTGCCGGCTCTTTGCCCGGAAGATGACGGCTGCGCCGTGGACATGGTAGCACACAAGCCTTGTGATTGCAACGGATTTCGCGTTTCTTCGCAGAATGTGAACAAGGAACCTGAGAATACGGGTAGACAAGTTCCGCCACAGACCGAAAGCAGCCGCCTCACGGCTGCACAGACAGATTCGAAAACCAGCAGATTAGTAGGGATGCCGCTCAGATGGAAGCGAAGAACCTGAGAGGGCGGGAATCAAAGAACCGAAGAATCTGGAGCAGAGAATTCAATATTGACTTTTTTACGAGAGTGGGCTATGCTGACATTAGAAATAGGGGCGCTACCGGCAAACGGTTAGTCCCCAATAGGTTAAAAGAAGTAACCGTCAGCTTGGGAGGCAGGGAGGTTACTTCTTTTTTGTTGCACATTTTGTCGAATTATGGTATGCTATTACTGGCGCTGCACGAACGGCAGGCGGTTAGCACTTCCCTGTGGAGGGAGGTGATGCCAATGGTTACTTACGAATCGCTTTTTGCGTATTCACTTGTTATCATCGGCCTTGTAGGTCTGATAGTCCAGATTTACAAACGAAAATGACCGCCCCGGCCAAGGTAAGCGGTCATTTTCTTGACTGATTTCCAAGGCTAACCGCTTGTCGCAGCGCCTTTTATAGTTTCATTATACGCAGATGCTCAACGGATGTCAAGTATTCCGTGCAGTCGCTTCCGCGAAAGAGGAACCTGAGAGGACTGGAATCAGAGAACCGAAGATTGTCTTTGAAGTAATCGCAGAACTTGTTCAGGAAACGGCGGTTACTTCTTTTTTGTTTCAAAAAAACTAAAGAATTTGAGAGGGCAGGAATCCGAGAACCGAAGAACCAAAATTCAATTCCAAGGAACTTGAACTTTTGGCGTGTGCGCGGTATGTGCCCCTTATTTTCACAGGCAAATTAAGACAGCAAGATATTATACCATATTTCAAGAACCTAAGAACCAAAGAATTTAAGAACTCAGGAACTCTGGAACCAAAGTATTGAGAAACCCACCACTCGCGCCGCTACGGGCATAAAATTGCGCCCACGAGTTTGCACTTTTGAGAAAAAACGGATACAGCATGGCAAACAAAAAGGCAAATATGAGAACCTGAGCACCGTGGAACGGAAGAACCTAAGAGCAGCAGAACTGGGGAGCCGTGGATTACGGGTTCCAAAGAACCCCAAAGATGACAAAGCCCTGCCGGAGCAACTCCATAGCAGGTACAAAACGATATGCGGGCGCGTATGGCAATGCCAGCCGCAACAAAGGATTCTCAGGAAGGAAAGAACCCAAACTCCCCGGTTCTTAAATTTTCAAGTGCTACGCAGCGCGGATAACTCGGACGAAAGTATCACCATCTTGGACAAGGGCTATCTTCACGCGAGGCGGAGCGGATTTTTTGAAGTTCGGCTTTTCTGTAATCTTGAAGCGGATACTGCCGACCTTTCTCCTGTCCTCCTTGCTTCGAATGGACTCGCAGGCCACGTTGATGCCGGTCCGCTCGTTTATCTCCTTGATAGCAGGAGCGAGCACACGCTTATAAAAGACCTTGTATGCAGAATACGCTTCGCACTGTCCCAGCAGACACTTCAATTCGGAGAACCCAACTTCCCAAGAACCCATACTCTTGAAGGAGCAAAAGAGGGGGTAGAGCTTTAGAGCATTCAGACCAGTCATTTGTGAAATATCAGCAAACTGAAACGCTGTAAAATTCTTCTGCTGATGAAGCAGGAACGGCGCAAGCCATTCTTCCAGGACGATTCGAGCGGACGAACGCCCATATCTACTTGTGACGGCAAGAAGTTTGAACCACGTCAGGCGCCTTGGCAATTTGCCCTTCCACGCAGCGGGTTTGAGCGGTGTGAGCTTACTCTCCACCGCCTCGCGTAAGAGAGCATCAACGTACTTCTTTCCATATCCGGCGGTGTAATCACCGTTTGTAAGACGGTAAAGCGTTTTGTAGTCCACGTCAACGACATAGAACGAGTTATCGTTCTTTTCAACGGTCCCAATCAGGTAATAGAACAGCTTGAGCTGGTTGACCGACATTTCCGTTATAAAGCTGCGGACAAGGGAATTTCCTTGTACGACAAGATGCGATGTCGATTGCAGCGTTGATTTGGAACCGTTCGGTTTGTCCTTTGCGTTCATTTCTCTTCCTCCCCGGCGCTCATGCGCATATTTCCACTTGCTGATATGCAGTTCCCATGGCCGCATCATCACAAGGCGTGATTTCCCCAATACAGAGTTTTGGAATACGCAAAGATACCGGCTGCCGCTCCACAACGAATTTTGTAGCAACCTTCAGGCTCGGAGCCTTCTCCCAATTTCCCCCAATCGGCTCGACGGACTTCACGCAAATGTCCGTCATGCCGGTCAGTTCCAAACAGCAGGGGAGAATGACCTTCCGGAACAGGTCCTTATACCGGCTGTACTTCTCCGGATAGGCGACAGGTTCTTTTTGGCCGAGATGGAGAACCTCTCTGAGCCTCTCAGACGAAATGACCATTTCTCCGGCCTCCAGCGCCCCTGTGAGCAGCGTATGGAGTCGGTGGGATACGGACACGCCATAGAGTGACGCGGCGCTTGCAGCGCGTCTGCGGCCGCCTGGGATACAGGTTTTGATGAAGAATTCATTCAGGCGAAAATGAACACCTGCGTCTTCACCGCATTCGATAGCGCAAATCATCGGCATTTCAAACCAGTCCCCGGTCTTTTGTTGGACAAACAGGCAGGGAATGGGTCGCCGGTCAAAGATGGCAAGCGTCAGCTTGGCAAAATCGTCATTGGACAGGTTCATATTGGTCAAATAACGCACAGTGTCCCACGAGAAGGAAAAGATTCTGCCCAAATCCTCTTCAGTCTTAGACGCGGCGATAGCGGCCATGACAAGGCGTTCATACAAAAGCGATGCCGTAACCTCACCGTGCTCGGCACTGCGCGGCAGACGGACATACTTGCTCAGGATAGAAAGCCGTTCTTTACCTGCATCAAAATCAAACATGAAAATCCCCCTTTCAAGATTGCCTGCCTATTATACCACACAAGCGCAACTTAGCGCAAGAAATTGTTGAAAAATTTCCGGACGTCACTGGGCGTTCGCTTGTGAACGTTCGCGGCAATTCTTTCAGCCTGGGGGTTCAGGTCTGGAGAAGGTACATAGAGGGGGAACTTCTGCGCTCGGAAGGGGTCGAGCTACATCCGAGCGGGAAAAAGAACTTTGCGCAGGTTTTCGACTCCCCGAAATTTCAAAATTTTGAGGACGCCTATTATACAAGAGTTAGAACTTCTTAGGAGGAGAGCTTTAGCTCTCCCCAGACCGATAACAATTATCCAAGATAGCATAAAGATAACGGCGTGTTGCAAATGTTTATTTTCCGATACAGTAAAACTATTCAGGTCTATTATCAGAACTTTTTGGAGGAAAATAAACATTGCAAATTTTTTATTTCATTTCGTCTTACTATACATGGGATACTAAGTAATACTAACAAGAAACATTTCCGCGTGCGTGCGTGCGCGTGCGCGTGCGCACGCGAGGATAACGAAAAAAGAGCTTGAATCCATTGCAACAAAAGACATTGAAAAGTTTACATAAAAAATATCAGATAACGATTTTTATGGAATTTTTCGTAAAAATAGGGGGTACACGTTTTTCGACTTTTCGCAAAAATAGGGGGTACACGTTTTTCGACTTCCAAGAAAGCAAAAACACGGATTTTTGCAACTTTTTCGGCACAAATTAGAAAGGTCTAACTGCTTGAAATCGCAACTGTACGCATCTGAAAACTGGGAGCTGCCGTTCCGGGAGACTGTCCCGTTCACGGAGCGCCTCCGGCATCGCGTCCCGTGGGCCTGTTTTTTGCAAAAATAGGGGGTACACGTTTTTCGACTTTGCATCTGCGAGTTCTTTGAAACCGTTGGTATAACTGGCTTTGTGGGCTTTTTCTTCTTTCACGGAAGATACGCATTTAAGGGGAAAATAAGAGGGTATCTTTTGCAAATTTGGACGCCTCACCTGGAGCAGGTGGTAGTGAATGCGCAAATGTATTATTCTCTAACATTTGGTTCAAATGAGCACTTCTATACGTCGAAAATTGACAACAAAGACGTAATGTGGTATAATAAGAAAAAGCGATAGGAGGGCTTTTGTTTTGAAATTGATTATCGCTGAAAAGCCTGCTCTGGTATCGGCAATCGCGGACGCTCTTGACGGGCCGCGTAAGTCGCTACAGGGCAGTACCTATATGACCGTCGGGGACTACACGCTGATATCCGTATTTGGACACTTATTGGAGCTGAAGGAGCCGGAGGATTACGACGAGTGCTATAAGGACCGCAAGAACATCAGTCTTCTCCCCATTTATTTCGATGACTGGGGCCTCAAGGTTAAGGAACCGGATGCAAAGCACAAGGATTCCCCTCCAGAAGAACGCCTCAATGAAATCGGACGTCTGCTCAAGCAGTGCGAATATGTCATTCATGCCGGAGACCCGGATGAAGAGGGGCAGCTGCTCATTGACGAGGTTTTGCGTTGGTTTCACTACAAGGGTAAAGCATATCGGCTTGACACACTTGACCTAACGGAAGCGGGGATGCGCAGGGCGCTCAAGAGCCTAACGGACAACCGCCTGCACGAAAATTCCGGCTGGTCCGCTTATGCCAGAAGTGTCGCGGACGCCATTGTGGGGTTTAATCTCAGCCGCTATTTCTCCGCGCTCAACGGGGTCAATCTTCCCGTTGGCCGTGTGCAGACCGCTACGCTTGGGCTTGTATGTGCGAGAGACGAGCAGATAGAAAGCCACAAAAAGACGCTGTACTACGACGTGACGGCGGTACTGGATGTCAACGGTGTGCGAATCGACACGCAGTATGCGCCGGCGAAAGATGACGCAAATTTGACTGATGGGCGGATGCTCAGCAGGACTTACGCCCAGTCCAGGGCGGATATGCTCAAGGACGAAACGCTCAATGGCGTCACAGTAACGCGGAAGACGGTGAGCGAGGATGCCCCGCTTCCGTTCAATCTCGGTAAGCTGACATCCTTTTGCGGTTCAAAGTTTGGCTACAAACCGCAGGAGGTTATGGAAATTACCCAGTCCCTGCGTGAGAAGTACAAGGCTATTTCCTACAACCGTACCGACTGCCAATACCTCACGGAAACGCAGTATGCCGAATCCGGTCCCACAATGGATGCCGTTATCCGCAACATTGGGTTTCGCCCGAAACAGCTGGATATGACTTTGAAATCCAAGTGCTTCAACGATAAGTATACGACGGATAGTGGGGAAGCACACACGGCCATTATCCCGCAGAATATCAGCGTGGATATCCACGCAATGACGGAACCTGAACGCAAGGTTTACCTCGCCATCTGCCAGTATTACATGGCACAGTTCATGCCGCCCGCAAAGAAAGAGCGCTCGGCACTTACTGTCAAACTGAAAGATGGGGGTACGCTCAGCGCTTCTGCATCCAAAATCATCGAGATGGGATACCTGACACTCTTCAAAAAGGACGGTATCCGTAACGAGGAGAGCGCCCTGTGCGCAGTCCCTGTTGGAACCTATCAGTGCGACGTCCTCGACGCGAGCGTGGTGGAGAAAGAGACGAAGCCTCCCGTGCGATATACGCAAAACACGCTTGTTGCCGATATGTCCTGCATTGCCAAGTATGTCGAGGATAATGAAGTCAAGGCGCTCCTCAAGGAGAAGGATAAAGGCAAGCAGGGAGAGAATGGCTCTATTGGAACACCCGCAACGAGAGCGGCTATTGTTGTTGGACTTGTGAATCACGGATATCTGGAGGATGACGGCAAGCGTGTTATCTCCACGCCAAAGGCCCGCGAGTTTTATCGTATCCTGCCGGACGAAGTGAAGAAAGCGGACATGACAGCCTATTGGTGGGTCATGCAGGAGGATGTCCGAACAGGCAAGGACGACTATCACATTCTGACAAACAGCGTTCTGGAGACTGTTCGAACTATCGTACATACCAAGTACCCACTTCTATCCGAGGAACTGCGGAGTCAGCTTGCGGCCGCCTCTGGGCGTGAACAGACACTCGGCGTATGCCCACGCTGCGGAAGCGCTGTCATTGAAGGCAAACGGGGCTTCGGCTGCTCAGGCTATAAGCAAGGCTGCAAGTTCATTATCTGGAAGACACAGAAGACTTCGCTGATGAAGGATTGCGTCATTACGGCAGCCAACGTCAAGGCATGGCTGTCTGAACCGTGGGTAAATCTGCCGGATGGAAAAAAGAAGAGCGGAAAGAGTGTAGAGCTAAAAAAGCTGACATCCAAGGCAGGGAACCACTTTGAGAGTGAACTGTTCCTGTTGGATGACGCCAGTAGCGAGTACGGTCCCGGCTTCGTGTTCCCGGAGCAGGACGAAAAGGAGGTTCTTGGCAGATGTCCACGTTGCGGCGGTGATGTGACAGAGTTTCCGTCCGGCTTTTCATGCAGCGGGCATGAGAATGGCTGTGGTTTTGTTATCTGGAAGAAATCTAAGCTGAAAATGCTCAGCAAGACCACTTTCACGGCAAAGGATGTCCGGGCATTTCTGCTGGGACAGTCCGTGAGAAAAACCACTCTGCTGAAAAAGAACGGTACGAAGTTCACGGCTTCCCTTGTCATGCAGGACGACCCGAACAGTCCATACGGACCGAATTTTACGTTTGGGGAGGGGCTGGACAGATGACGTATAAGACACATCTGGTCGGCGGCGCAGTCGCTGCCATGCTGCTGACTTTGGCAGCATCCGAACAGGAACTTGGACTCAAGCCGTTTACAACGCCGGAGTTCTTCGGAGTGTTGACCGCCTCACTACTTGGCAGTCTTGCACCGGATATCGACCAGGGGAAAAAGAGTAAAGCCGGCGCGATGGTCAAGCCTGTTGCTTCCGTTTGCAGTAAGTGCTTCGGGCACAGAACCTTTTGCCATAGCGTCTGGTTTCTGCTTCTGCTGTACTTTATCATCCGTGGTATCTTTCCTTCAATGGCGTTTTTCGGTTTCGCGTTCTGCATCGGCGGTGCATCGCATCTGTTGCTGGACTGCTTCAACCCACGCGGCGTTCGGCTTTTCTGGCCCATTCCGCTGACTTTCCATTTCGGCAATGTTAAAACGGCGAGCGGGCGGGGGAGTATGTTGGAGAATTGGCAGGAGTATGTGTTTCGTGTGGCGCTGGCCTGTATGTTTGCGGCGCTGGTTCTGGTGGACGCCTATCGGCGTGCTGCCCCGTTTGGAGGAATTTGACTATGGATATGAACACAAAACTTGAAATTTGCAGGCTGAAATTCTGCGGGGAATCTGTCATTTCGATTTCTGAAATTACAGGCTTTACCAAGCAGTGTATCTATACATTCATTCGAAAATTCCCGCGTTCGGGACGTTCCGTACCTGTTACCCGTCCAAAGGACATAACGGAAGAGCAGGTGAAAGCCTACTGCCGCGACTACATCAGCGGTTACAGCCCGCAGGAGATTGCCGAGAGATACGGCGTCACGGAGGAAACTATTCTCCAGCTGTTCTACTACATCAGCGGACGCCGAGTCGTTTCCTCCCGCCCAAAGTATTATAACGCGCTGGCAAAGTGGATGCGTTCGCACGGCTACTCGCAGCGAACATTTGCGGCGGAGTTGGGCATTCCGATTTCCCGACTCAAGGATGTGTTTGCGGGCTACCGGCACATGGACGCAGAACTGGGCCAACGCATTTCCGATATGACCGGTATCCCATTAAAGGAGCTGTATGCCGATGTACTCCCGCCTAAATCCTGATTCATCTATTGATTTCGGCACGCGGCGGCCCTATGCCTGTGTTCGGGAGTGGATGCGAATGAATCGTTGCTCCCAAAACAAGCTGGCGGGGCGAATAGGAGTATCGGGGCCATATCTATCCAGAATCTTGCGCGGAGAACGGTACATGACGCTTGACATCGGTCGGAAGCTCTCTGCGGAGACAGGCATCCCGCTCCGGCAAATCTTCATCGACATTCTAAACGAACAGCTTTGGCCGGAAGATTCCGCTCTTCCGATTCCCAAAAATTTCAGGAGGCTGTCATTATGAAAATAACCAATCCGAGAACTAAAGCAGCCCTGCATATTGCAGGAGCTGTCGCTGCCGTTGCCGCGCTATGCGCACTTGTTATCCTAATCGGCCGTGGCTGTCAGAAGGACAACGACACGCCGAACGGGCCGCAGCATTCTGTTGCGGATTCTGTGAACACGGACGGAGAGGATTCTCAGGAACCAGACCACTCCGGTTCTCAGGTTCCCGATAACTCAGAAACTTCCAATCCGGGCACCAGCGACAAACCACCACTGGAGGATTATGAGGATTTCGGGGACAATACGGAGGACGATGTGCCGGTCGGCACATATAAGAACGACAAAGTTCTGTCGTTCAATTATGGCAGCGGGACGCTGTATCTCGGCGTAGAGACGGATACCAGCGATGCCATTTATCTGAACCCCAGCTCTTCGGAAGCTGCCGCCAGTCCGGATAAGCAGATTGGCTTTTACATCATGTCCAGCAGCCCGGAACTGTCGTATTCCGAATGGGAAGGCGCTGAACCGACAGATAAGCTGAACAGCAACAGAGCGAATCTCGTATTCAAGGATGATAAGTTTAATACGGCGGTTCCTGCGGCGTATCACAACACGGTGGATTATGGCGTGAAGTGGTCTCGTTCCGAGCTGCAACTCAATGACGATGATGGCGGCACCGTCCTTTATATTCGCATCGTGCAAATCAACACCGGAAAGCTGCTGGCGGTCTGCAAGGCGACCATTGCCTACGACCCCGCAACGAACAGCCACTCCATGACATCTCTCACCAATAACAACATCACAGCAACCGGCGAATTGGACGGAACGGGGGAGAGTGCGGATGACCTCACCGCACAAGCAATCGAATATCTCAAGACGAAGGGCGGCATTGCCGCCACCGATGAAAACTGGAAGAAGGCTGCCAAGAGTTGCATCATTGAAAAGGTTCCGACCACCTATGCTTTCCGCTTCATTGGAACGGATGGGAATGAGACGAATATCGGGAACTATGAGAATTGCGATATCTACGCCGTCAATATTCAGTTTCCCGGCGACTTCAACACCGTTTACTTCGCTCCCAAAATGCAAATCATGGGCTTCGAGCGCCCGACCGAGCCGGGAAAGACGGAAATTCGTCTGCAAGTCCTTGGCATGGCCGCAGCAAACCACCGCGACTATGGGGCTGTCCGATAATTCGTGTGGGAACGCACTAAAAGTCTGACAACACAGGCGGATTGACGTTCGTAAGTATATACGTCCAACGTGTATATGGACGCACCCGCAGATTTTTCCAGTCTGCGGCACTGCATAGCGGACGCCAAGCCAGGGGAAACATTTACCCTGCTGGTCAAACAGCGGGAGTCTTACAAAAGGAGGTACGGACAATGGCCGCAGTCTATGTCATCAGCGCCAGCGGGAAACCGCTGATGCCTACAACTCGCTGCGGCCATATCCGTGGCCTTCTCAACGCAGGAAAAGCCAGAGTTGTAGAACGAGAACCATTTACCATTCAACTGAAATACGAGACGCCCGATGTGACCCAGCCTCTGTACCTGGGCATCGACCCCGGACGTACCAACGTCGGCTCTGCGGTCGTCCGTGAAGACGGCGAATGCGTGTTCACCGCGCAGCTCACCACCAGAAACAAGGATGTTCCGAAGCTCATGAAGGCACGGAAGCAGTTCCGCATGGCGCACCGCCGCCTGAAGCGCCGCTGCAAGCGGCAGCGCAGGGCGAAGGCCGCCGAGACTCTCTCTCAGAAAGGAGAGTTCCAGCGCCTGCTTCCAGGTTACGAGGAACCCATCCTCTGCAAGGGCATCCGCAATAAGGAGGCGCGGTTCAACAACCGCCAGCGTCCCGCCGGTTGGTTGACGCCCACGGCGAACCACCTGCTGCTGACGCACCTGAACATGGTGAAGAAGCTCCAGAAGCTCCTGCCAATCACGGACGTTGTGCTGGAGGTCAACCGCTTCGCCTTCATGGCGATGGAGAACCCCAGCATCCGGCGTTGGCAGTACCAGCAGGGGCCGCTGTACGGCAAGGGCAGTGTGGAGGATGCGGTGTACGCCCAGCAGGACGGACACTGCCTGTTCTGCGGGAAGCCCATCGCCCATTACCACCATGTCGTGCCGCAGCACAAGAACGGCAGCGAGACGCTGGAGAACCGCGTGGGCCTTTGCAACGAGCACCACGACCTCGTACACAAGGACAGGGCGTGGGACGCCAAGATGAAGGAAACCAAGGCAGGACTCAACAAAAAGTACCACGCCCTGAGCGTCCTGAATCAAATTATCCCCGCTTTGACAGAGCAGCTTACAGCGATGTTCCCGCAGCACGCCTTCGTGACCACAGGCAAGGACACAGCGGACTTCAGGGAGGACTACGGCATTGCCAAGGAACACCACCTGGACGCCTACTGCATCGCGTGCTCCGTGCTCGCGGAGCCAACCAAGGTAGCCGCTCCGACTGGCAAACCGCATCGTCTGATGCAGTTCCGCCGACATGACCGGCAGGTGTGCCACAAGGAGAATATCAAGCGCGTCTACCTGTCAGAAGGCAAGGCGGTTGCAACGAACCGCCATAAGGCTATTGAGCAAAAGGACGACAGCCTGGAGGAGTTCCGCAAGACTCACACCCAGCAAGAGGTGTCTGCGCTGACCGTGAAGGACCACCAGCCTGTCTACAAGGATATGCGGCGGTTCATGCCAGGAGGCGTGTTCCTCTTCAATGGGAAGGTGCATACGCTGCAAAGGTCACACGGTCGGTACAAGGGGATGCCATTTTACTACATCGACACAGATGGGAGCAAGAACCATGCGAAAGGATGTATATTCTTACAACAAAACTGTGGATTGCGCTGGGTCTGACCTTCCGTCAGCCCCATCCAATCCCACATGAAATGTCGAATACCCCATTTTTTTGAACAAGGAGGACAGCACAATGCCTACTATTAAAGCCAACGAGAAGCAGTTAAGCGCCCTGAAAGATATCGAAACCGCCCTCAAAATCGTCAGCGACATCAATGCCATTTTCAGCACACATTCCGACGTCTGCGTTTCCTGCAAGGAAGGAAAGGGCAGGGCCACCAAGGAATATTCTGTGGTGCTGGATGACGGAACAAAGAAGAAGGTTTTAACTGCTCTGAACGCCGTGAAAGACCGTTTGGGCAAGGACGCGATGGCGAAAGCGGCAAGATACAACGTATCTCTTTCCGATGACGAGCTTGCGATTTTCGCCGCCTGCGGAGAGAATACCAACACGGAGCCAGAGGGCGGAACAGATACCGCAGAAGGTATGGACGAACCCAGCATCTCTGATGCGAAGGAGATAGCCGATGCAGGGGCGGAGGATGCCGCGCAGGATGGCGGTGCCGATTCCGGCAGCGAGTCCGCTGTGGGCTATTACTGATACCCAATACACGAAAACAGCGCCGCAGGCATCTGTCTGCGGCGCTTGTCTTTGGCTATATCGTTTTTGCGATGATTTCACCGCACGCGGTCATTCTCTCGTCCGTCGGCATACAGAGCAACCTGCCCAAGATACGTCTGATACGCGGGTCAATGACCTCCTGGCACTTCTGAGTATCGGAGTTGATGTCATGGGTAAAGAAACGCCCTGGGATAAAGACGTGGTTATGAAGCACATAATCCCGTGCGAGGAAGTAGTCGGGAGAAATGTTATACCGATATCCGAACAGAGCGATGCCGGACGGGGTGGGCATGGTTTTCCGGCGTCCGCGCCCTGTCTGCGGAGCGGCAGACTCTGCTTTTTCTGATTCGGCAACCTGTTGGAGTTTTCTCAGTGTGATGGTTTCATAATGACGGAGTGGGACAGCGCCGAGACTTCCTTCTGTGAACCCATGGTCCGTATTGTACTCCACAAAACGCTCCCACATAGTCACGCTGTCAATCGTCATGCCGATGTTCTGAATATGGTGCTCCTCCGCGATACGTTCCGCAGCTTCAAATTGCACGTCAGTCGTTATCTGGAGCCGGTAGGCGACCTCGGCAAGATTGAGGGGGAGCATGATTTTCGGCGGCATCCCGAAAAAGGTTTCCGCCACAGACTGCCCGGTTACGATATCGCAGAAGGCGGCAATCGAAGCGGGCGGCAGCAGAATCGCTCCGTCTTTAATGCCCCGTGACAGCAGGGATGCTGTGATGCTGCACGTCCTCGCGATTTCCTTCGCCGTCAGACCGTTCTCGCGCTTCTTGACGTCCATCATATTGGCGATATATGAGGTCTTGATATGAACCGCAGAATCAATGTAATAATTGATGATGCCCCGCTGGATGCGGATATCGCTGATGCTGCGGATTTTTTCGAGAAGGTCGGGACGGATATGAAAGTTTCTGCTGAAGGCTATTTTTTTTAAGCCGGTTGCCCGGTCGTAGGCGTTTAGCTCGGATTCAATTTCCAATAGAATAGATTTGACTTTTTTCTGCTCCTGTTCGGAGGCAGACTCCATTCCGCTTGTGAATTCGACCTCATTTTTCATGGCAGCGAAGGGAGCGGGGCGCTCTGCGGTATTTTTTTCTGACGAAAGGGCCTTTTCTTCAGACATTGGATGTCACCTCACTTTCAGCGGCGGAAATACACTCCACTGCTGTCTGAAACAGCTTACGGTTATTCAGAGAAAGAAATTTGTAAAGTGCAAACACATAGTCGGTTTCGATGCGCTTCGCATACAGCGGGAAGTTCTCACAGCACAGCACCCAAAACAGGGGCGCATCCATAAGTTCCGCAGCCTCAACGACTTGCTGAATATTAAAGGCGGTTCTGCGGACAGAGAGGGTCTGCATCGTGCCCTCCGTGTCGCCGTGCAGCTTCCGAATGAACTCTCGGTTGGTTTCCGTTGCAGCCTTCCTATACCGCACGAGAGATTTGATTCTGGCGGAGGGGATGGAGTAAACGCTGCCATCCTCCGCACGCTCCAGATGCGGGTCGAGGTCTTCCACGATAGCTTTCAGCTTTGCAAGGGACGCATCGCCTATGTTGTCCATCCGGTCTATCAACTGATGCTCCTGGGAGGACGGCATTGGAATGGAGATACCCAGAACATCCCGGAAGAACTCCTGATAAGACAGACCGGTAATTTGAAGCAATCCTTCAATCTCACCTTTGGCCCACACAATGCGCTTTCGACGCAGGCTGTCAGAGTTGAATCCGTATCTGACAGCAAGGAAGTTAAAAATTCGATTGCTGTCATCCTCTGAGAATCGGTCCAGCGAACAGCGGAAATTCGTCTCGGTATCTGCGGCAAGTGGATAGCTTTTGCCATACAGGTCGGAGTATTTCCCAAGGCCGCTGTGTTTACGCCCTTTCTTGAAAAAAGCCTCGCCGAGTCTGGTCATAGACCGGACGTCTCTCGAAAAAAGCTCAGTCAGTTTATCGCAGACCTCTTTGTTTTTCAACTTCTCTTCTTCGTTCAAAAAACTCCCTCCTTTCATGCCGGGACATTATACCACACATTGTCGAGAAAAATCAACTGCTATGAATAAATATTGCTTGAGTAACGGATTTGGCTTCTGCTTGCAATACAAGCATGAATTTACCTGCTGTGTAAAAATTGACTATTAAACATTTGAGTGGTATAATAAAATGCGCACAGAAGGAGGGATTCAGATGCCAAATGAACCTGTGAAAATTACTGCGCAGGAGTTAGAGGGAATCAAGAAACTGCCATCCTGCCAGTTCATGCTCGGCGGCACGCCGCAGACCGGTTTTTTTGATAAAGTCAACGAGAAAATTTACTATCTCGATTCGGAAGGAAACTGGATGGTTAAGCGTGCGCGGGTCAAGAAGAGAGAACCGGAAAAGCCCCAGGAAGAGGAGGCTCCGGCAGAAGAGAACGGTGAGGAAGAGGAAAGTGGGAAAAGGAGGTGGCTGCGCAGGAAGGCCAAATCCGATGTTGAGGATGAATCTGAGGACGGTAGGAGCAGGTTGGACGCCTTGAAGGAATCTTTGGAGCAGCCGCTATTTGAGAAAATTCCGCTGACCAGGAAGAAGCTGCTTGTCATCATCGGCGGGATGATGGTGTTGTTCATCATCGGCTCCATTGCGAGCAGTGTGCTTTTCGGCGGCAATGATACACCGTCTAACCCTACGCCGATTGAAAATCAGGAACCCGTGGATGAACCAGACCCGTCCTTGAACACGATACAGGTCATTCAGGTCAAGCAGGACCTGATTCCGGGAGATGTTATCACGGAAGACGTCATTCAGAGCGCCACCATCAGCGCAGAGAGCTACAATCAAATTACTCTGGGCGGAACGAATATCTACCAGTATAACCGTGCTTCCAGCCTTATCGGCAAGTATGCTACCGCATATATCCCGACCGGCCAGTATCTCGCATACAACAATGTAGCGAGTGCATACACGCCGCCGAAGAATCCGTGGGTGAATGAGCAACAGGGGAAGGTCTATGTGACTGCCCCTCTGGACGATGAAACCGCGACCAGCGTTCTCCTCAATTTTGGCGCGAAAGTTGATATGACGATTAAAAAGGAGACTGTCCGGCAGACGGAAGCCCCGGATGATTCTCCGGACATTCCCGGAATGACGCATCAGACGACCATCTATCAAAGTGTTTCCATTGACACCTACGAAATGCAGAATGTCATTGTGTGCGATATCCTGAACGCGGAGCAGGTCAGCATCTACGACGAATATACCAAGCTGATGGAGATTCCTGCTGGTGAACAGCTCAATTACCTCCGTGCGGCGCTTTTGGAAGATGAAACGCTGGCAGATACCTTGACGCCCGCCTATATTCGTATCAAAATCGGCATCGACCAATCGGACGCAATCGGCGACTTGTCCGATAAGTCCATTTCCATCAAATATAAGCTCCACGACGATTCCGACATTGACACGACGACCGACGCAAAGCGCGAATACGCAGCGCAGGCAAGGGCGCTGGCGGAGACGATTCGGGATGCCATCCACGCAAACGCTGAGACGGCTGCGGAAGGAGGCGGTGACTGATGTTTCGAGGTCTGCGAAGGACAGCGCTGGCAATTCTTACTCTGGCGCTGATACTGACTTTTCCCGTTACAGCGTCTGCCACTGACGCCGGCTTTTCCGATGTGCCAGAAACGGCACCGTATCATGATAGCGTTGTCTATCTCTCAGAACGGCAAATCGTCACAGGGACTGGCGTCGGCCAGTTCTCCCCGGACGCCCCCATTACCGTTCGGCAATGGGCGGTCATGCTCTGCCGAGCCTATGGTGTCCAAATGAAAGGCAATGGATGGATGGAGCAGAGTCAGAGCGGCGTGGATGCTGCTTACGGCAACGGTTGGCTGAGTGAGACTGCTGTCGTCTCACCAGAAACACAACTCTGCCGGAGTGCGGTTCTGGAAAGTGCGTTCGATGCCGCACAGATACCGGTCTACGACAATGTACTCTATGGAGGGAAGGCACTTATCCGTGAGGAAAATGTCCTGCGTGTTGGACAAGAGCTGGGCTTATGTTCTGCGTCCTCGACCGTAGGTGAAAGAGTAACGAGGGGAGAGGCGGCTGTCTATCTATATGAGACATTGACACATCAATTTGTGGTCGAAGCGCCTAAATCTCCGGTCGTGTGCGAAAATCGCTCTGACGCGAATCTCAACGATTATCTTATGGAACTGCGCTATCTTCCGGATACCGTCCTCAATGCGTTCAATGAGCACGGATGGAAGCTCGTTATCGACCATGCGTATACGGCGAAAATGGGCAAGCTGTATAATGTGTCCTGCACCGGCGTCACCAGCTATCAGGAGCGAACCATTTATGTTTCGGAAGCGGGGGCAGTCCTGCATGAGTTCGGGCATTTTATAGAAGGGGAACTGCTCAGCTTTCCTGCCAGAAGTCAGGAACTCTTCAACGCAGAAGCAAAAGATGCACCCTTCCGCAGCTATGCCAAAACAAGCAGCAACGAATATTTTGCAGATTATTTCGCTTATCTGCTGACACATTCGGATGGCAGCAAGTCCATGCAGCTTCTGAAAAAAAGCACGCCCAAAACATACGAATATTTCCACTCACTCACGATAAACGGTGAACCGCTTTTGGGAGGTAGTCATGCCGAAGAAGTCAAAAATTATTGAATTCCCGCATCTCCGTGCCCTGCTGGAGCAGGATGACGCCAATCGGGCCGAAAATGCCGCAGGGAAACAGGCTTCGGACTCGGCACCGGAACCGGAGGGGGAGAAGAAATCTATCTGGCAGGAGCTGCGGGACATCGAGCTGCCGACCGCCTTGCAGTCCAAGGAAGTCATGCTCTGTACGGTCGCGGTACTGATGACGCTGACAGTCATCGTGTTGTCCATCACGCTTCTATCCGTGCGGCTGCTCATGTTTCTTCTTTTCCCCGTCTATCTTCTATACTGTGCGGTTTCTCTGCGGTTGGATTTTAAGGACGGCACTATTAGGGAACTGCCGATGATTTGCTACAGCGTACAGACAAACGCAATTTCCAACGGATTGAAAGGCTCCACGAAAGTGTGTTTCCGGACAGACGATGATGTTCCGTCTTATTTCACCTTTACACTTCCCCGCAAGGTGACGTTTTATCCGAATTGCCCATATCTCGTCTACATCAACGAAAAAACACCGCATCTGTTATATGCCTATTTGCAGATGTGAGTACATCTTCCAGCGGCATCTATCCATACCGGATGGGTGCTGCTGTTTTTTTGCCGAAACACTCAGGCACCTCGGAACTCAGGAACCTGTATTCCTGTTTATCACAATTCTGCAAATGGCAAAAAGGCCGGTATGCTGTGACCATACAAAAGAAGTATCGCAAACATAAAGAAAGTTCAGTCAGCATCCTTTACGGATACTGGCTTTTTATATATCCCAAATCACACAAAACAAAAAGGAGAAATGAAAAAATGTTTACAAACGACTACTTTACGAAAGCAATGGGTTATGTCATCGACGGCGAATCCCGTGGCAGCAAGGAAAGTGCAATGAAGTACCTGACGGGTTCCGGTTTCATGGAGAGACAGGAAGCGGAGAGTTATCTCGCGCATCTGTTTCGCGTGTGGCGGAATCTGTCTGCTGCAAACGCCCGTTAATGAGTGAAAGGAGAAAGAAACTATGAATCACACTTTGAATACGCCGTCTGCCAGTTGGTCAGTTGCCAGATTCCCGAAAGAGGTTCAGAACTATGCTCCGACAGTAAAGGAGCCAGCTATGTTCTCGGCACTCCGAAACGGTGGCGGCAATGTCGCGTTGAACGCATACGCCGCACAGGCGGTTGTGGCATGGATGAAGGGCGAACACGCTGATATGGCGCTGGTCGATGTCGGCGGCTCTACCTACGCAGCGGAGCTTCCGCAGGCGGATGGTACGGTCCTGATTGCGACGGTGAACCGTCCGGACCCGAACGGCAAGACGGTCCGCCTTCGTGCGGCCATTGCGAAGCCGGTTGTGGGAACTGCGGACTATACCTTTACGTCGCTCCCCACGATTGACCGAAGCTGCGAGGTCAACCTCGCACCTATCTATCTGTGCCTGTTGCCTATCGCCACTTCCATTTGGAACGGTGTTGGTACTGACCTCAACGCTATCACGCAGCAGTATAACGCGGGAATGCCTTTTGACGAGGGCTGTTTCCGCCGCATCTGCGACACGCTGGTGGTGATGCTGAACAACAACGAGGTCGAGGTCAAGGTTCCCGGTGGGAACATTGATATCCTCACGGGAACCAGCGTCAAAAGCGGTTCTCTGTCCGGCACGGAGCTGTGCGGCAAGGCGTGTGTCCTGTGCGGCAGTATCCGCGTAACAGCAACAAAGGCGCACACATTCGCAAGCGCAAAGAAGCTGTTTTCCGCGTTCGCAGCCAGTCACAGCTGGTCAGCGGCGGAGCGGGCGCTCATTCCTCAGTTCCCAGACGATTATCCCGTCGCGCCGGAGGCAATCGACATTGCCAAAAAGTTCGTGAATACCAGAAAGGATAAGCGTCCCATGAATAACTTCATGTGGCGCGGCATTACCTCCTATGGTAAGTCCACGGGTGTTGAACTGATGGCTGGGTTCCTGAATATCCCGCTGCTGCGTATGACGTGCAATTCCACGATGGAGACGCAGAACTTCCTCTCCGATATCATTCCCGATACGGATGGGGCGCACACAGCGGAACTGCCTGACTTCGCGGAAATCGCGGCGGACCCCGCCAGTGCTTACTTCAAGCTCACCGGCGTGGAGGACGAAGACGCGACCTGCCAGATGGCCCTTGAGGCGTATGGCAAGGCGGCGGCGAGTAACGGCTCTGTGGCGCGCTACAAGTTCGTTGAGTCGAACTATGTCAAGGCGCTGGAACACGGCTACATCGTTGAGGTACAGGAGATTTCCCGTATCCGCGACGCTGGCGTGCTCGTCGGTCTGAACGAATACGACCGCGCAGGGGCGATGATTCCGCTGGTTGATGGGCGCTTCGTGCGCCGTCATCCGGATGCGATGGTTGTTTATACCGATAACGTCGGCTATGCTTCCTGTCGTCCGGTTGACCCGTCTGTAATCCGTCGCTGTGCTTTCGTCATTGACTCTTATGAGCTGACGAAGGAGACGCTGTTGGCCCGTGTTCGGTATAACACCGGTTTCCCTGACAAGGATTTGCTGGAGAAGATGTATACGGTCTGGCTGGCAATTTCCAAGCACTGCAAGGAGAATGATATTACGGAAGGCTCTATCTCTGCGACGGAGCTTGAGATGTGGGCACAGTCGGTACAGGTCGATGGCATGAGTAATGTCCGTGAGAACTGCCGCTGCTGCGTCGTGTCGAAGGCAACTTCTGTCGTAGAGGAGCAAGAGGAGATTATGGGTTCCGTTGTGGACCTGTATCTCTGATTTTCCACACAATACGCTGAGAATGGGGGCCGCATGGTCCCCATTCTCTGAAAAAGGAGAAAGAATATGAAATACGAACACCAGCTCAGGAAGCTGAGTTCTGAAGAGCGCAAGAACTTGAGTTCCGAAGAAATCTTCCACTCCGCTGAGTTTTCCAGCTATCTGCAAAAGATGGGGGAGACGCTGTTGCGGCATTGCGGCATCACTAAGCGACTGTCCCTGACAATTCTGCCGACAGGCATTGCACCAGGCTGGACGGACGGAAAGAAGGAGTATCTCGTACCTGAAAATACCATCACGGAGGCGTACAATGACATCTATGCCAAGTTTACGGCTCTGCTGGGTATCCATTTCCACGAAATTGCACATATCATTTATTGCGATTTTGCAGAGGAGCAGAAGGCCATTGATAAAATCAAGGCCGGAGAGTTCTACGGAGAACTGCCGGTGCCAAAGACTCAGGCAGAGGTTGACGCATTGACTGAAATGAAGGATGCGCTTCAGAACAGTGCGTACCGGCCACTGTTTCAGCAGATTTTCAACGATGTGACCAACACCATTGATGACCCGCACGATGAAGGCAAAATCATCGACGAGTTTGGCGGCATAGTGGAAAAGGGAATCGCAACATCGCGTGAGGCCCTGTTTCGCAGTTTCGATTATGCGGAAAACATCCTCGCAAATGATAAGGCAACCAAGCTGCAAAAGCTCTATGCCCTGATGCTTGAGTTTGCCCGATTCGAGGATGTCTTCGCAAGAGACCTTGAACAGTGCGTGTGTGACAACGACATCATGAAGATGGTCATTGACATGGCAAAGCCCTTGAGTCAGGCCAGATGGACAGATGACGTTGCATATCGTTTTACGCAAATCAACGCAATCTTTCTTATCATGTGGCCCATCATCAAAGAGGCCCTGGATGAAGCGGAACAGCAACAGAATCAGACGGGAGCGGGAAATCCCCAGAGCAACAGCAACGGCGATTCCAGCGATGGGCAGACCGGCTCAAACGGAAATCCTGGAAGCGGGAATCCGAACAGCTCCGGCAACACTCAGTCGATGAATCATTCTGCCGCTGCTATTCAGGCTGTTGTAAACGGCCTTGTTCAGACCGCATCGAATACCGGTGCGAACGCCGCCCCGCAGAACCAGTCCACGTCCAAAGTTGCTTCCGCAAATCACAAGCAGGCCCAAAAGGGTCAGCAGGCGCAAGGCGGACAGAAAACTCCCTCCCAGACGAAGACTTCGGCGAATACGAATGGGACGGACAAGCAAATCAAAGAGGCCTTGGAAGCTATCGCACGGGGCATCAGCGACCAGAAGGCGGAGGAAAAGCTGGAGGCGGACATTACGTCCGACCTGATGGCAGAAATCCCCCAGTTGGAGCTTGGTCCCACGCATCGAGGCCATATCAGGCCCCATCGCATCTTAGGCGTTACAGAGCAGGACAAAAAGCTGTATGAGCGGCAGATGGCTGACCTGAAGGGATATTCCCGCAGGCTTCAGAAACTCATTCGGGAAGCTCTGGCTGATATCCAGCAGGGTTCTATCCTTCATCACCGCATCATTGGCAACCGTCTTGAAATCAAGAATGCCTATCGTCCGGACCAGAAGTTCTATGCCAGCAAGAAGCTACCGCAGGACTATCCGTCTATGGCGGTCAGCGTTCTGGTTGATATGTCCGGCTCCATGCAGGGCGCACGGATGAACTCCGCAATGCGGGCGGCCATGCTACTCTATGACTTTGCGACGGGACTGGGCATTCCAGTCATGGTTGCCGGCCACAATACCCAGACAAGGGGATGTGCCGAATACTATGTGTTCTCCCGCTTTGATGCCATCGGGAAGCAGGATGCCTTCCGGCTTGCCAAACTGAGCACAGGGGGCTGTAACCGTGATGGCGCTGCCATCGCAGCCTCCGTTGGCCTTCTGGCAAAGAGACCGGAGGAGGTCAAGCTGATGTTTGTCATCAGCGACGGACAGCCTAATGACGGAAACTATTCTGGCAGTAGTGCCAGAGCAGATATCCAGAATATCGTGAAATCCGCACGACGGAACGGTATCGAGGTTTTTGCGGCAGCTATTGGCAACGACAAGGAGCACATCCAGGCAATTTACGGTGACGGCTTTCTCGACATCACCGACCTGAGCAAATTTCCGAAGATGCTCACAGGGATGGTGAAGAAGAGGATTCTGCGCAATATTTGAGATAATCCGGGCCTTCTGGCCCGGATTTCTTTTTGCCCTTCTTTGGTTCTTGGGTACTTCTATTCCTAAGAACCTATATTCCTGCACAGCGCAATTCTGTAAGCGAGAAAAAAGTCGGTATGCTGAGACCATACAAAGGAAGTATCACAAACATAATGAAAGTTCAGTCTGCACCCAACGGGCGCAGGCTTTTATATAAATCAAAAAAATAACAAGTAAGGAGAATCAGAAAAAATGGTAACAAATGTGATTACCAAGTGTAACGGCAAGGATAAAGTTGTTGACTTTCGCGACAAGCTGAGCCGGTCGCTGCCTGACGAGTATGCGATGATGCACCAGTCTGGCGGCAAGAAAAATGGAGGAAAGACCTTTCCCTCTGTCATCGAAATGGTCATCTGTGATTTCACGAAGGGAACGGGCGATAAAAGTGTCACCTGTTCCGTGAATATTGACCCGACCATGTTCGACGAATGGCTCACCGTTTGCCGCTGCAATGTCGGTACGATGGCTGTTCCGCTGATTGGACGTGTCGCGAAGGATGCGCAGAAGCCATGGGAGACTGTTTTGGCCCCCAATGCTGTCAATGGTCTGATGAAGTCGATTCATCGCACTGCCAGCGTTGCGAAGGCTTATGGCAGTCTTCTGAGCAAGAGCGTAAGCATTGTGGCCAAGGCCGTTAAGGGAGCAGAAAAGAAGGATATCCTCATGGCAGCCGGCACAGTTCTGAAAGAAGCCCGCACTGCTATCGCGGATGCGGACATTGGGACTGCGCTCAAATTTCCGCACCGAATGGACTACCAGTATGCCATGTCCAAGGTCAATACCTACAAGAAAGGCACGGACGGATTTGCGCCGGTGTCTATGCTGACAGTCACGCATGACAGCGTTCGTCAGGACGGAGACCTTGCAATGTATCCTTGGGTCCTGAAAATCACCAACGGCGATGCCAAGGTGATTGAGCAGGCGACCGGGGCCACGACATTCGACGGAAAATCCATGCGAAACAAGGTGGAGGTATTTATCCAGGTTTCTGACCGCGATATGTACCGCATGATGTATCGCGTAACACGCTTCATCGAAACGTGGGAGAATGCCATGTGCATCCCCGTCATCATCGAAGGAGAGAACAAAAAGGAGGCCGAACGTCAGGAGTATCTGGCACGGCAGAAGGAAGGAGTTTAATCGAATATGAGCAATAAGAATATTTTTCAGCGTGTGGCGGCAATCACCGCAGAACTGGGCGCTATTGCCAAGGACCTGACCGTTGGTGAGGGGGATAAGGCGTACAGCGCAACCTCCGAGGCTACGATTCTTGCGGCAGTCAAGCCGCTGGAAGAGAAGCACGGCGTCTTTTCTTACGCGGTCAGCCGCACCCTCGACCAGAAAATCGTCGAGAAGCCGTATATGTGGAACGGTGAGCAGCGTTTGGTCCGCTTGGTTATGGCGACGGTAACTGAGGTCTACCGTTTCGTCAACGTTGACGAGCCGACAGACTGTCTGGAGACCGTCAGCTTCGGCACGGGTATGGATTCCGGAGATAAGGCTCCCGGTAAGGCTATGACCTACGCCGATAAGTACGCTTTGATGAAGACGTACAAAATCAGCACCGGCATAGCCAATGACCCGGATTCCATTCCGTCTCCCGATGAAGGCGTTGCTTTCGTGGAGACGAATCCCCTGATTCCGTCCTCCAAGAATAACCCCATGATTCCGGCGACCAGTCCGGCGGCCAGCACCCCTGTCACGCAGCCCACACAGGCTCCGGCAAAGGCGGCTGCGAATATGCAGATGTCTCTTGACGCAGCGAGACAGGTCATCGTTCCGTTCGGCAACTACGCCAAGAAGACGCTTGGTGAGCTGATGACGATTGACCGCAGTCTGGTGGAGTTCTACGCAAGCGACCGCTTCTCCCGCAGGGATACTTACCCGCAGCTGCATGAGGCTGCACAGGTCATTACGCAGAGCAAAGCCGGTTGAGCGTATCAAACACACAACGGCGGGGGGTTCTACCCCCGCCGCGCAAAAAAGAAGAAAGGAGCCTGCTCGGATGGGCTACGATAAATTCAGCATTGACATCCGAGAGGTTGTCAAACTGCTTGGCTTAAAGGTGTCTCCGCAATCGGATTTTAATGGGACGTCTTTCAACGTTCGTTGTCCGTTTTGCAATGACACCAAATATCACATGAATATCAATACCGTCAAGAATGCGTATTCGTGTGTGAAGTGCTCCGGAGGTGAGAAGGGGCAAGGAGCGTTGGACCTGTATGCCCGCGTTGCACATGGCGTTCGCTGTGTCAAGGGACAGAACAGCAGGGAAATGTACCGAAAGCTCTGCGACGACCTGCACATCGAAGCCCCAGTTCGCAGCCGCGTACAGAAAACACAACTCCCGGAGGTCGTGGAAATCCACCGCGCCAGCGACGAGGTGGTGGATAAGGCGTATCGGAAGCTCTTGGACATCAAGTTCTTTCAGCTTTCTGACCTGCACCGTGAGAACCTGCACAGGCGCGGCTTTTCCGATGAAACGATTGAGCGAAACGGGTATCGAAGCATTTCGGCCGATTTTCCGTGGGTCAACCGTTACCGGAAAGCGAAGGAGCAGTATCAGAAGCTGATTCCGTCTATTCGCAAGGACAATATCCTCAAGCGCCGTACCCCAGAACGGCTTATCGCAGGTCTCATTGCGGCCTCCATCCTTGCCAAATGCGGATGCGAGCTGCGAGGCGTACCCGGTTTTTTCCGGATAGACGGCGTGTGGTGCTTCAACCTTGAACCGGGGATGCTGATTCCAACACGAAATGCGGTTGGTCAAATCGTTGCCCTGCAAGTACGGCGGGATAAACCGTCCGACTGGAACGATTACTGCAAACGTACCGGTCAGAACAAGGAGTTTCTTCGGTACATGACCATCTCCGCGAAGGGCCTGCCAGACGGCGTTACCACGGATATCAGTCAGGCGCATTTCCCACTTGGGAACGATAGCCTGGATGACCCGGAAACCGCTGTCTGCATTACGGAAGGCCCTCTCAAGGCGGATGCGGCAGTTGAATTAAAGGGCAATCGAAAGATGTTTTTCATTGCGCTGCACGGAACGTCCAATACCAAAACCTTGCCAGCAATTTTCGCATGGCTGAAAGGCAAAGGTGTTGAAACGGTATTCAATGTATTTGACATGGATAAGGTCACAAATGTCAATGTCGCAAAGGCGGGAAAGCGTGTTCGAGCTATCGCCGCAGGATGCGGCATCAAACTCGCAGAGAAATGCTGGGATGCGGAATATGCACAACAGAAACTCAGCGAACTGAATGCAATCTGTTGTGAGCATGGCATTTTCGTTCCGACCACCTTCAACGTGTTCACAGACCTTGCAAATGTTTCTCAGGAGCTTGCAAAGCGAAATATCCGGCACAGCCGCGTCAAGAACGCAGATGGGCTGGAAGAGAAACACTACTGGTCTGATAAGACCAAGGGAATTGACGACTATCTGTTGTCTATCAGAACCGCCACAGGCGGTGAAGGGGCCTCTGCTTAACGCAGAGGCTCTTTTTTTGCGCTCACGGCCTTCTTAAAGTGTTGCCCATGTGTGGTATAAGGAGGGGCCTGAATTTTGACTTTTTGAGAAAGGGTGGGAAAGTTAGACTAAGAGGAGCGCCGCGTCAAGCACCTCTGGCCCGGAGCTGGATTCCCCATGTGGGTGAGGGATTTGACTTTGAGCGAAAAATATTCTGGGCGCGAGACAGGAGCGATTTTTCTATAATGAATAGCAATCTCGAACAAATTCAAGAGAGACAGCGCGTCCGCGCCCGCATCGTTTCTTTAGCAACGGTCGTGTGCCTGACGGCTGCTATGTTTACCGTCACCGCTTTTGCGGCGAATACGGACACCGCGCAGGGCTTCCAGCAAATCACGACGGCCGGTAAGAGTATTCTGAAGGGCCTCTGGGATATGCTGCAAGCGATTACCGCGCCTCTGGCGCTGGTTGGTATCGGCTTCAATGTCGTCAAGGCTCTGATTGGTACGGAGAAAGGCATGGAGAAGTGCAAGGACAACATCGTTAAGATTCTTTTTGTAGTCGGTGTTATCTTCCTTGCTCCGCTGTTCGTTACGACCGTTACCGGCGCGATTGGCAATATCGCTGACAACTCCACAAACCAAATCTTTGGCTGATGGCTCAGGCTTCTGAGCCAGTCATCCATCGCTCTTGTTTTGTGGGTGTCAATATACAGAGAGCTTGTCAGGAGTCCGGCCCACACCGGATTCCGCAAGCCCTCTTTTTGTTTTCTATTTTCGGAAAGGAGGACGGGCAGTTCTTCCGCCGGCTTTGTAGGGCGGGGGTATCCTTGCCCTGTTTTTTATGGATGAACGAATTCATAGATTTTTGATTCCCATTTTAGTAGCTCTCTGCATCGTGTCGGTCAGCCTGACGCTTTCTGCGCCTGTGTTTGCGGCAGACCCGTGGTCCCCGGATGTAGAGTTTGGTACGAATGTATCCGACTCGTCTATGCGGGAGTATCGGGACCGCATCAGCGCAACCTACAAGTTTATTCTCAGCATGGCAGCCCCATTCGCACTTGTCACGATTACTGTCGGGGGCCTTATTGCTTTTTTGGGGTCTGAGAAAGATGCGGAAAGGGGCTTCTCCATGATAAAGATGTCCCTGATTGCGCTCATGGCGTTGTACTTATTGCCGCTGGTCATTTCAGCAGCATACAACTCGTTGAACGGGGTCAAATGGGACCCCGCACATCCAGATTTTACCTGGTGACGGCAGCGGAAGTGGAGGTGAAATAGCTCATGCTCGAAACTATATTTTCCTGGCTGCTCAGTGCGGTCGGAGAAGGATTGCAGTTGTTTGTCAATTTCTTCTTCGGCAATGGAAACGATGGGGGTCTCCTGAACTTTACCCTGGGAGACCTTTATCAGAATTTTCCATATTTCGGCACAGCCTATGCAATTCTACAAGCCTGCGGTCTGGGATTGGTCCTTGCCATTGCGGCTGTCAATTTGTTCAAAGTATTCCTCGGCAGCCTGTCCAAAGCGCAGGATACTCCCACGCAAATCCTTGTTCGAGCCGCACTCGCCACGGTTCTCATTTATCTCGGCGGCTATCTTCTTTCCGCAGTTGTGGGCATCGCGAAAGTCCCATACGACATCTTTGTTGGGTCTGACGCTATCACCCATCATTTTGGCATACCTGACAGCCTCTTAACAGACTTGTCCGCTGCCGTAGGTGTCGGAGCTGCTGGGCTGCTTGTCTCACTCGTTCTAATCATTGCGATTGCATGGAACCTTATCAAGCTGTTGCTGGAGTGTGTTGAGCGATACCTGATGGTCGGCGTTCTTGTTTATACATCGCCTCTCATTTACCCGTTCCTGTCCTCTGCCGCGACGGCTACTGTATTTCAACGATGGGTAGGAATGTTCTGCGGTGAATGCGCCCTGATGTCGCTCTCCGTACTCTTTACCAAACTGTCTATTTCCGCACTCAGTTCAACGAGCGGAGGAAACTCCGTTATTGCAAAGCTGATTATGTGCCTGACCATGTGCAAAATCGCACAGCGGGTGGATTCCTATATGCAGCAACTCGGCATCGGTGTTCCGACGACCGGAGAAGGCATTCTTGGAAACGCTCTGGCAGTCGGCTACGCACTCAAGCACGCATTTGGCGGTGCAGCTCAGAAGGCATCCAAAGGAGACGCTCTTTCCGGCAACAACAGCACGTTCGGCAATCTCTTTCGCGGGAAGCGAGCGTACAATGACGCATTCGCTCAGGGGAATAGTCCGGCGGACAGCCGTGCCGCGAGAAAGGCGGCCAGGGATTACGCGAAAACTCCTGCTGGAGACTGGGGCATGAACCAGTTCACCCCCCGCAATGCAAACGCTGTGGCAACGGCAAAACGCTCTCAGGAAAGTGCCGCCGCATGGCAGGAGAAGGTCCAGCGGCAGAGCGGACCCGTCGGAGAGAACGGCGGAGGCCGTACAGGTCAACAGGATTTCCAGGACAATGCCAAGAAGATGGGTATGTCTGCACAGCAATTTGCCCGCATGAATTTGGAGACAAACGGTGCAGGTTGTGCCTTGATTGGACCCGACGGCGACAACAAAGCCAATTTCGAACTGTCTCCGGAAGCCAAAAATGCTGGCCTGATGACCTCGTTCCCGTTTGGGGATGACAAGGACGGAATGCTGGTTGGCCCGGACAGCGCTGTGGCCGCGCATATTCAGGATAACTTTGATAAGACCGAATTGACTGATTTTGCTCCGGACACGGAGTTCCATGACGTCAATCCCGCCAGCCTATCTCCGGAAAATCTGGAAAATATGAAGGCGCAGCAGGAAGACTCGACCAATGCGTATCAGAGCACGCTTGCGAATACGCTCGCGCATGGCTCGCCTGTTGTCGCGCAGGAAGTCCTCTTCAACGACAGAAAGAATATTTCTGGCAACGATACGCTTGCGCAGGCAGCACTCTCCAATACTTTCGGAGAAAATCTCCGCGTAGGCGACCAGTCCGGCACGGCGGCGGCCAGTCGCCTCAGCAATATCCGTGCAGAGACACAGCCCCTATACACTGATGAAGCAGGGAATCAGTGGGGCGGCGGCCGAGTGGTCAGCGGTCTCTGCGCCGTTCCCGGCAGTTCCGGCCGCACCTATGAGGACGGAACGGAAGTCCCGAAGTTCAAGCGTCTGGAAATCATGGACGAGACTGCCTATAAGCAGATGTCCTCTATCCAGCAGGCTCAGATGCAGCAGATTCCCTCGAAGAACGGGGAGATTTTCTATGCGAGAGCAATGGATGTGGACCAGACTCAGGGCAGCGTCGAAGATTGGTCTCGCGCTGTTCAGGAAGGCGGCGGACTTCAGGATATCGAGAACCCCAGATTTGAGCAGGGCAGACCTGTCGCACAGAATATTGCTGCAAGTACGCGGTATGAGCCTCGTACGGACGATTCTCTGCCGAATACCGGCAGAGGAACAGAAAGTTCCCATACTCACGAGACTCCTTCCAGCGGCGGAGAGACGCGCACTTATGAGCGTCGTTCCGAAGACGCAGGTGGTGCCGCAGGCGGTGAGCGTCATACTTACGAGACTCCCTCCGGCGGTGGAGAAGCCCACTCTTACGAACCTTCCGCCAGAGATGCGGGTGCTGCTTCGGGCGGAAGCGGCGGTGAACCTCGGACGGTCACACAAAACACCATCATCAATCAGCCCCCCAGCTATACGCCTGCACAGCGTATCGAGGTTATCAACGACCAGTCGTCCGGTACGCCGGCTTCCGGTACGCCGCAGACACCTTCTTCTCCGGAATCTGCCCCGCGCAGCGAAGGCAGGCAGCGGGATGACGGCTCCCGCAATGGCGGAGGAGGCCCCAAGCCGGAGGAACAGGGCAAGGGCAAGAAGCCTCCTCGCGTAGGTCCCTTGCGCGATAAGCGAAAGTAACACCACAAACCCACCCGCCGTCCAGCATTTTCACCGGGCGGCGGGTGGCGGTATAGGACACAATCATGAGGCTCATTACAACACGGAAAGGAGTGATTTTATGGATGACAGAAACGAAAAAGTCTCCGATTCCGTAGAACGGGATATACAAGGAGCGGTAAAAATGGGTGCGGATGCCGCGAGAACCGCCAAAACATTAGGTAAAGCCGCTGCACACGCTGCGGCTGGCGATGTGGCAGGAGCGGCAGCAGAAGTAGTAAAGGACCCGGAAACGCTCAAAAAAATTCTCCTTATCTTGTTGATACCTGTCATATCTTTCGTGCTGATTACGACCATGTTCCTGTATGCGTTGCCTATCTCCATTTACGAGGGTGTATCGACTTATTTTGCGGATATCGAAGAGCAGTGGGAATCTGACGTCTACGGCTCTGACAAAAGCACCTTTGTGGCCGGAGTCGAGGCAACGCTGAAGGCAGGCGTAAGATTGTCTGGAGAAGGGCTGTCCCGTATTGGGGACGCTGTTTCCGGTTGGTTCCGCAGTATCTGGAATGGCTTACAATCTTGGTTCACAAAAGATGATGCCGTTGACGATGAATCAGACATTCTGACTGAAGATGGATATGAATTGTACGTCACAATGAACGAAGCAAACGAAAAAACAACTCTTGATGAAAAGGTTTCTGCTGCGCAGAAAAAGCTGGACAAACGGGCCGACCAAATTGAGACGGCGATACACAATGCAGAGCTAAGCATCAACACAAAGCTCGCTCAGATGTATGCCGGAAGCGGTGTTTGGGACGGGGCAACTGTCTGCGTAGTGAAATCGCCGACCACCAAGAGCGATGCCATTAAGCTGCTCTCCGCCTACACCGTCATGAAAGCCGGCTCTCTGGATAATCAGAAGTTGTCAGATTTCATGAAATGGCTTGGCTACTATAAGACCTTTGCCGGAAACGGCGTTTCCTTCAATATTGGAGGCGCAAGCGGCGTCAATGGCTACGCAAAGACGTGGTGCGGCACTTTTATGCCGCAGTATCTGGAGGAACAGATGAAACAGGATATTACGGCAAAGAGCCTGGAGCTTGCACAGGCGGGGACTCTGAGCAGCAATGAAGACTATGCAAGAGATATTCGTGAGGAATATGAGAACCACATGGCTCCGGCAGCAGACCTGCTGTTTGTTGTAACGTCCCCTGATTTTTCTGACTCTTCCGCCATCAATTTAACATCGTATGTTGATGATGATGGTATTACACATTATTCTGCTTATTTTTCAGTATCTATCTCCATGCGTTCCATAGATGAATTGGCAACAGATATCATGGGCTTCTGGAGTGGAGATTTGAGTGGCATTGGAGTTTCGCAGTCGGAAGACGATACTGCTCAAGAACCCGAAGATGAACTTGAAGAAGAACCCGCAGCATAACGCGAGGAAAGGAGGCTCTGCATGACTACCCATATCTGGAAAAAGATGCTTTCCTCACTGCTGTGCGGTATTCTCTCGGTATCCTGCATGACAGCTACCGTATTTGCCATTGACGGCAAGAGCGTAAGCGGCGCATTTGGTGAGCATTGGGATGAAGTCCAGGAATCGTATGAAACCTCCTTCGGCTGGGACTATAATAAGTATCTTGAGAAGGACTGGACGGATGACGACACCGGAAACGAATATGAGCGGCAAGCAGGGTATCAGGAAGAGTGGTATCGGAATAACATTCTGACCACAAAGCAATACCTTGGTGTTTCGACTGGAGAAGGCGGAAATGGCAGCAATATCGTTGAAGTCGCGCTCAGCCAACTCGGCTTGGATGATTCCATTGAAATCCCGCCGAACTCGAATTATGTCAAATACAATGACTGGTACTATGGCAGCCACCGTTCCGGACAGTGGTGCGCGGCGTTTGTCTCTTGGTGCGCAAATGAATGTGACCTTTTGGAAAATACAATTCCAAAGGATGCCAGTTGCTCAAGTATGTTTAAGAAACTCACGGGAAGATACGGCTACGCATACTATCCCGTTCGAAGCACAACCCCGTTCGGTGGTTCTTATACACCAGTTCCGGGCGACCTTATGTTTTTTTCAGAGACTGGTAATCTAAGGCTGGCTAAGCCTTTTAATCACATCGGTATCATTGTTGAGGTGGATGAAACTGGATGGTACACGGTCGAGGGCAACACAACTGGCGGCGGTCAAATCCCAGGCGGCGGTGTTGCAAAAAACCACTATACAGCATCGACCACATACAAAGCCGCGAAAAACGGCTATATCGTTCATGTAGAATATCCTGAAACAGCATTTTGGGAAATCCAGGGCGGCACCAACAAGGAGAAGGTGTTCTCTTTCCTGACAGAGGAGCTTGGCCTGAACAATGCTGCCGCCTGCGGGGTTATGGCAAATATCCAAAATGAATCTGGTTTTAACCCGGCAAGACATGAGGATAAAAACGCATACGGAGATGGACTGGGCGAAGGTTATGGTTTATGCCAGTGGTCCTATAGCAGAAAGACAGCACTACTGAGTTTTTTGCAGGAAAATGGTTTTGCTGAAGACTCTATAGAAGGACAGCTCTGGTTTTTCAAGACCGAAATCGAATCTTCGGAGCGTACAGCGTGGAACGCCATCAAGGACCTGCCTAATACATCAGATGGCGCGTATGAGGCCGGACTCCTGTGGTGCCTGAAATTTGAGCGTCCGCGTGATGGCGTCGGAGATTCTGTGGAGCGAGGCAATCTCGCGCAAAATACATACTGGCCCGCTTACGGCGGACGGTGAGGAGGTAAGTGACCATGACTCAACAACAGCAGAATCTGATTCGCAGACTGAAAATCGCATTGCTGGTAGTCCTCGTATTGTCCATTTACATGACGGGGATTGTTCTCAGCATTTCCGTAGTGAAGTCCACGCTCAACCCGTTCCGTTTGATTCGCCTCTTCGGTGAGTACGGCTTTCCGTGGAAGATGTTCCTCGGCTGTTTTCTTTTCATCGGTATTGGCATTTCCATCCTGATGGCATACTCCGCTTCCGAGGAAGCGGGCGTCGATAAGATGGGTCGCTTGTTTTCCATGGCGATTGGCCGCAAGACATACGGAGAAGCGCACTTTGAGGACCCGAAAGAATACGAGGATGTCGCCATCATCCAGCATGAGCCGCAGGCAGTTGGCACTATCCTCGGACAGCTGGACGAGACAGGCCGCTACCCCATTGTATTCCGAGAGGATAAAACGAACCGTGCGAACCGGCACATCGCCGTCATCGGCGCGTCAGGCTGCGGCAAGACCTATACCTTTACAAAGAACTACGCTTTCCAGGCGGTAAAACGCCGGGAATCCCTGATATTCACAGACCCGGACGGCGGTCTTTACGCAGATATGGCAAGGTACTTCATGGACAACGGATATGTCGTGCGACGCTTCGACCTGCACAATATCAGCAAGAGCGACGGCTGGAACTGTATGGACTCACTTTTGGCAGACCCGGAACGTATTGGCGAAAATGCAGAGATTTTTGCAAATGTTATTATTTCCAACGCCGGAGGGAGTGCTGGCATTTACGAGAGCGGGCCGAAATCTCTTCTGAAGGCGCTCCTTCTGCGCGTTGCGCTTGGACATGACTACCCGCCTGAGAAGAAAAATATCAACTCTGTCCATCAGATGCTCAAGAACCCAGGGGGAGAGACATATCTGGATATGATGTTTGACCCGGACAGTCTTACGCCGGAGGAACAACCCTGCGTCGGACCGTACATGACCTTCAAGCAGTCCTCACCGAATCTTCGCGGCAACCTCATTGTGAACCTTGCGGCAGATATCGGGGTTATGGATGACGCAAAAGTGCGGACGCTGCTCTCCACCCCCTGCATTGATATGTCTCTGCCCGGAAAGCAGCCTTGCGCTTATTTCTGCATTTTCCCTGATAGCCATGACACCTACAAATTCATCGTATCCCTGTTCTTCTCCATGCTGTTCATTACCCTTATCAACGACGCGGATAATAACGGCAAGGACCGTAAGCTCGATGTCCCTGTTGATTTCCTGCTGGACGAGTTTCCGTCCATCGGCACGATTCCGGATTTTGACCGAAAAATGGCGACGATTCGAAAGCGTGCCATGAATGTCTGCATGATATTTCAGGACATCACCCAGCTTCAGAACAACTACCAGACAACCTGGGCAACCCTCCTGAGTAACTGCTCGACATTAGTGAGCCTTGGTATCAACGACGAATTTACCGCGAAAATGGTGTCCTCTCGTATCGGTGATACGACCGTAAACGTCCGGACCAACCAGCATAAGGCGATGGAAACGCTGCTGAAAAACAACGAGTTCCTTCACAACTGGTCATCTGGCGAAGGTAAGCGTGCGCTGGTGGGGCTGGATGAAGCATTTAAGATGGGGAAGAACGACAGCATCATTATCTTTCAGGGGCATAACCCTATACTTGCGAAAAAATACCCCCACACGCTTCATACGGACGCCAAGAAACTCAGCAATTTTGACTTCCGTGAAATCCCACCCATCACCGACAAAGAGGGGCGAGAGCTGTTTTATCAGCGTCAGCAAAATATTCTGGACACTTTCAATATCACGCATCCGCACATCAACGAGGTAGACCGTTCGTACACGGGGATGTGCAACTCGATACCAGTACAAAGCATTTGGGAAGAGAGCAAGGATGCCGTTATTGCATACGTCAAGGAGATAAATAAGAAAGGCTCCGATGACGATGTGATAGAGGTCGAGGACTGCGGTGATGAATACATCGAGGTAGACGAGACAGACGAGGAGCAGGCGGTCGAACCTTCAGCACCACCTGCACAGCAGGAGCCGGTACTGTCCGTTGACGCAAAGCCGAACGCAGATATCGACTTGGAAAGCGCCGAGGACGAAACAGAACCGCAGCAGGAAGACATAAGCAAACCGAAGGAAGCCCCCACGCCTGCCGAAGCAAAAGATGTAGCGCAGGGTGGGAAGCGCCCAGCACCGCCGAAGCGCAGCTTCAGTTCTACGCCGACTACAGGGAAACCGAGAATGTCGGGGAAGCTGCCGGGGATGCGGTAATATCAGCACAGGCCACAGGCACGCCAACATTTCGTTGACGTGCCTTTTTGCTTGCGCCGTTGTATGTAAGGTCACTTCATTCGATACTTTACAAATAAGATAAAGTGTGGTATAATATAAGCGTAAAGAAGAGGTGATTCCAATGAAAGAACGAAATCTCACCAACCGCACTGTATGGAGCCGTGAAGTGCTCAAGGGTTCCCTGGAGGGGCTTATTATCGCTCTTCTTTTGTTCCGAATCCTGTTCAATGTTGTTGTGGTGTCCGGCCCTTCTATGGTGCCGACGCTTGCGGACAATAGTGTGATTCTGACAAATCACATTAAGCCGAATCTGGAGTTTGAGAGCATTGTTGTTTGCAATTCGAGCGGTCTGGATGAAAATATCGTTAAGCGTATTATTGGTTGCCCCGGTGATACCATCGACATTGATTTCGAACAGGGGGTGGTCTATCGCAACGGAATCGCGCTGAGTGAACCGTACACGAACACCCCGACCAACATCGAATATGACGATGGCATATCGTTTCCTCTCACCGTGGAGGAGGACTATTACTTTGTGCTGGGGGATAATCGAAACAACAGCCTTGACAGCCGCAGCTCCATTGTCGGATTGATTCCGAGAACGGACATCGAGTCGTCCTATGTACTCACTATCATCGGGTAATCATTGAAAAACAAGAAGAAGGCCTATGAGCGGGATTCCGTTCATAGGTCTTTTACTTTTGAAAATCCGCGAAAAAATTGACTTTTGAATGAAAGGTTGTAATAATAAAAGCGTGGGGCATTAAGATGCCCCAAATAACGCAAAGGAGGCAATAGCAATGGTCAAAAAAGATGGAGCAGCTGCTTCAATCGAGGAAAACGCTGAAGTGCAGGCTCCCGCTGAGGAACAGAGCAACGTCCAATCCTCCACCGCAGAGAGCGTTGAAACGCAGGCCCCCAATGAGGAGGACGCAGAGATGCAGGCACTCTTTGAAGGGCTTGATGGAAACGAACCTGAGCAGTCCGGCGCGGAGGAAACCGCTCCCAAAGGGAAGCCTACCCGTGCTGATGTACTGAGGGAGGCAAGACGGCGGAGAGCGGAAAGAAGTGAGTCTGTCCGTGCTTATCAGGAGTTTCTTATCGGGCTTTCTTCGTTGACGGTCGCAGCCAAAAACCACAGCATCGTAAACGGTCTCGTCTCTCATATTGAGCAGCGAAACGATGTGGATTCGGAAGTTCCCTGTGTCATGATTATCGCGCTCGTAGAGGGCCGCTACAAGGTTTCCATTCCCTTTGACGAGTTCTATCAGAAGAATCCCATTGATATGGCGACGGTAAATATGGAAACTAAGGCCGGTCGTGAAGAGTACGTCAACCGCTGCGCTACGATGGCGGCAAAGTTGTATTCCCTGAATGTGCCGATGGTGATTACGACTATCCAGGTCGATGAAAGCACCGATGCTGAAGCCGGAGTTCCGGCTTATGTCATTGTCGCGTCCCGTAAGGCTGCGCTCGACATTATTGAGGAGGCAAATTACGGAGACCGACCTGACGGTGATGGCCCGCGCATTCAGGAAGGCGATTTTGTTCGTGCTCAGATTACCTCTGTGGCACGCGACAGCATTGCCGTTGTGGTTGGCGGAGTCGATACGCGGGTGTCGCTCCACGCCCTGACTTTCGAGTACCTTGTTGACGCGAGAACCAAATACAAGGTGGGGCAGGAAATTATGGTTCAGGTAGAGCAAATCATCAAAGAGAAAGATGGCCACCACATCGTCGAGGTGAACTGTAAGCAGCCTGAGTTGGAGCGTGCGAAGCAAATGCGCAGTGCTCTTCCAATCGGCTCCATCGTGTTTGGCATCGTATCTTCCGTGGCAGCGAGTAAGAAGCAGCCTGGGAATATCAATGTGTTGGCGTATATCAAGATGTACGATTTACCCGTACTCGTGAACAATATGCCTGCGAAATTCCTTGGGAGCGAGCCTCCGCGTGGTTCGACCGTCCGGCTGAAGGTTCTTAATTATTTGGACAACGGGATGATTCTGTGCCGGTGCATCGGCACCCAAGGCCCCATGAATTTCCCCAACGCCTGACGACCGTTTCGGTGCGGCTCCCCTCCACCCGGAGTCGGAGCCGCGCTTTTCTTTGAAACGGCTTTTTTGAAAGGAGGCTTGCATTCTCGTGAGCGATAAGCGTAACGAGGACTTGAAACAGTTCATTATTCCAGAAAATTTTATGGGAGAATCCAGACTATTTCAAGGGCAGTTAAAGACACGCAATGTAGTGGAAGGAGGATTGATTTCGGGGGTATTGGCAATTTTCTTTTGGAATGTCATTTCAGTTCCTATCACCACAAAAATATCCCTGGTCATATTCCTTTCCGCACCACTTGGCCTGCTTGGCTTGTTTGGAGTGAACGGCGACCCGCTGTCCACCTTTATCAAGATTTTCTTTTCATGGCGAAGAAAACGGGGGCTGATGCTGTTCAACAACGAAGCACGAGCGTTGAAAGAAGCCCCCATTAAGCTCATGATGTCGGAAGATGGCATGGGCGACAAACTCAGGGATTTTCTGGATACCAGAAAGGAAAAGAAGGCCGCCGAACGGGCGAGTCAGGAGATGGTTGAAGGCAAAACATTCGAGTTTGCACCTGACAGTTCACTTGAGGGCAACTACATTGATGAAGATGACGATGGCGATGGAACGCCGAGCGGCAGCGCCGGCAATCGCCATAAAACAAAGCACAACCAATCCCTCGTTGAAGTGGAAGTCCTGGAAGAGGATGACGATACCTCGTTGGAACTGGACGGATTTACGGAGGATATCGACAGCAGCACCGTTGAGGAATCTGGCCTGCCGTTGCCGGATTTGGGCGGGGCCGACGATGTGGAATTGAGCAACGATGACACTAACGAGATGCCTGACGCCGAGGAATCTGACGATAATCCCCCCGCGTGTGAAACGCAACTGGAGCCTGCGGCAGAGGATAATTCTGACGCCGAAGGCGACGCGGATGGGGAAGATGAAGAACTTGACGAGGAGGATTTGTTTTAATGTCCAGAAAACTGAAACAAGTAATAAGCTGCCAATCTTTCTCGCCCATAAGTGATGTCCGTGACGGCATCATCGTCACGAAAGACGGGAAATTTGTGAAGTTGATGGAGTTCTCTCCTATCAACTACGGCTTACGGTCAAACGAGGATAAGAACATGATTACGGCACAATATGCGGCCGCAATCCGCTCGTTTCCAAGCGTTGTCCAAATCAAAGTTCTGTCCAATCGCGCAAATGTCGAACACTATATTTCCGGCATGGTGGAAAGCGTGCGCCATGAAAAGAATGAAGGAACCCGTGAACTGATGCGGGAGCAAATCGACATGATGTCAGAATTTGGCGCGTCGCAAGGCGTATCCCGTCGCTTCTTTCTCGCATTCCAGTATGAGGAAGAAGAGGGATTCGCACATCGTTCACCATCATGGAATGAAATCAGAAGCACCATTACGAGACAGGAGGACGCCATCAGAAGCAACCTTCGGGCCTGCGGCAACATTATGATTTCAAGGCCTCACGATGACGTCTATGTGCTTTCCACGCTTTACGATATCATGTCCAGAGCACAGAGCGCGAACCACCCGTTTGACGAGAGAATGGCGGATGTTGTTGCCCGATATACGGCGGCAAACATCGACTTCACGCGAGATAGCGCGGCGCATCTTCCTGTCAATGATGTGCTTGCTCCGTACTGTATTGATACGGAGTCAAGTCCCCGATATATCATCGTGGATGGCATCTACTATATGTGCTGCTATCTTCCGAGCAATGCCTATCCTGTGCGCGTTCTTGGCGGCTGGATGCAGCTGCTGGCAGGGCTGGGAGAGGGGATTGATGTGGATGTTTGGCTTCAGAAGATTTCGCCGGAGAAAATTCAAACGGCACTGCATCATGGCCTGCGGTTCAATGCAATGCGCTTCCGCAACACAGAAACCACCAGTAGTGACTACGATGATGTGAAGGCTGCGGTGGACGCAGGATACTATCTGAAAAGCTCTCTCTCGGCCGGCGACGAATTTGCCTATATGTCTACAATGCTCACTATTACAGGCGAAAGCGAGCGAGAAATTGACTACAAATTCAAGGAAATCCGGCGCATTTTCATTGAGAGAGAATTGACTCTCAAGCCTTGTACTTTCCAGCAAGCAGAAGCGTTTCGCTCCACCATTCCCGTATGTGAGTATGACAAAAACCTATTCCGTAAGAGCCGCAGAAATATTCTGTGTTCCGATTTTGCGTCCACCTATATGTTCACATCTTCGGAGCTGTGCGATAAGGACGGCGTGATGCTGGGCGTGGATGATGTGTTCAAATCACCGGTTCTGGTCAACTTCTTCGACCGCCAGCAATACATCAATGCCAACATCAATATTGTCGGCTCCTCTGGCTCCGGTAAGACCTTCACCACACAGGTTCTGGCATTGAGAATGCGGGAGAAGGGGGTTCAAACCTTCATTATCGCGCCGCTGAAAGGCAAGGAGTTCCTGCCGCTTTGTGAGAAGGTCGGGGGCAGTTTCATTGAAATCAAACCTGGCTCCGGACAGAATATCAATATCATGGAGATACGCAAGAAGGAAGAGGGCAACGTCTACGATGACGATGGTGCGTTGGTCACTTCCGGCTCGATTTTGGCACAGAAAATCCAGCAGCTTCTCATTTTCTTTAAGCTGATTATCCCGGACATGACGCCAGAAGAGGTGCAGTATGTGGATGACGCGCTGCTGAAAACTTACGGCAATTTCGGAATTACCCATAAGAACAAGAGCCTGTTGGACCCCAACGACAAGAAGAAATACCGTAAAATGCCTATCCTTTCGGATGTATATTCTGAGCTGGAAAAGATGGGCGCACCAGCAAATCGTTTGTGCCGTTTGCTGACGCGATACACCACAGGTTCTGCATCTTCGTTCAACGCGCAAACCAATGTGAACCTTAACAACAAGTTCGTAGTGCTGGATGTTTCCGATGCGCAGAAAGACTTTCTTCCTGTGGCTATGTTCCTTGCATTGGATTATGTTTGGGATAAATGCAAAGAAAATCGGAACGTCAACAAGTGTGTTTTCATTGACGAGACTTGGCGCTTGGTCTGCTCCGATGCACCTATCGAAGCCGCCAATTTCGTGGTCGAAATCTTCCGTACTATCCGAGGCTTCGGTGGAAGCGCCGTCGCTGCCACGCAGAATATCGCAGACTTCTTCTCTGCGGGAATTGGCACCGCCATCATCGGAAACGCCAAAATCAAAATGATTTTGCGCAGTGAAAAAGAGGAAGCAAACGCGATTGCGGATGCGATTGGTCTGACCGACGAGGAACTCAAGCGTGTAAAAACCATGGACCGTGGAACCTGTCTCCTGACCGCAAATGAGAACCACATTTTCATCAATGTTAAGGCGACGGATACGGAAGAATACCTGATAACGACTGACCCAAAAGCAAGAGCCGCTGCGAAGCGCCGAATTGAGCAGAAGCGTACTTGCGCTGCCTTCAGGCGCTGATTTCAATGGAAAAAACTATTTACAAGAGAGGTGCTGACTATGTTATATGAAGCTCCTGTTGACAATTTGAAATGTCTCATGAGGTCATGTACTGTGCTGAGTCGAAGCGGGTTGTATCGCTTTTTCTCTTCGCAGCTTACGCAAGCGCAGGTTGATTTTCTTATCAATGCGCTGGCAAGCCAACGAGTCCTTGACATCGACGAACAGGACTACGAGCTGATTTGGTTTCACCGGATGGGCCTGAAAACATCGAGGCTGAGACCTGAATATGTGAAGGCGAAAATCCGTGCGTTTTGGGTGATTGCTCGTGTCGGATGCGACGCTATTCTGGATGTAACCTCGCTGGACCATCCGATGCAGTTCTCCTTCATCGCGAACACGTTGGACGAGAACGGTGAGGAGCGGTATATTCCGTATGATATTGCCGTCTGCAACACCGTTGACATCGCAAAGGCTGTTGTTTACAAGCGAAGCAAATGCGAACGGAGCGCCATTGAGGAGGAAGCTACGCACATCGCACTGGTAAATAATAAGGAAACCGGCGAGGCAATTATGAAAGAATGCCTGGACGAAAATAGCCGCCTTTACCGTGGGTTTGACTGTTTCTGTACGCTGGATAATAACAATATTCCGAGGTATGTCTCATGGTGAATTCAACTTTGCCGGATGAAGAATTCGTGTTGACGCTCATGCAAATCGACGAGGCAAAGTCCGTGGCAGAGGAAGTTGCAGGGGAAGCAAATGCGCTGAATAACCTTGCAGGAAGTGTGTTGAAGCTGTCTGAAAAAGTGGAGCACGACCACGGCTTTCTTGAACGCGAAGCAAATCAAATCGACGCGCAGAAAATTGTGAAGTCCTTCTACGTTTCAGGACTCGTCCACACACACTCGCTGTATCAAGCAATCATCGCACCGAATACCGCAGGCGGACTTCTTTCGCAAGCAGCTGTTCAGAGGGAAAACTATCTTGCATTTGGCGCTGAAATCGAGGGAATCCGCACTTTCCTCTCGGAGGGAAAGCTGCTAATAAAGTTGCCGATGTTGCCTGTCATTTGGAGCCGAAGTTACGCACTTACACATATCGAAAAGGCCTCTGCTTTGAAGCGGTTCTTCTCCTTTTTTACGCAGTCTTTGCACGAGAGCCTGATGCTTCTTGACAACGAAATTCCCCCGTTCCCAAGTCAAAGCATCAACTATATTTTTGTGTTTCCTTGCTCGGAAAATATCGTTGTTGACTGCGATAATTTCGACACAAAAGCAATCACAGACACCATTTGCCTGCATACTTTTTGCGATGACTCCGCAGAAAAAACCAGCTTTCACATGACGGGTTTTCGCTCCGATGATGTTCCACGAGGAACCTACATTTGCGTCTGTCCGGACAAATTTTCGTCCGCAAATCCGCACGAAATCATTCAAATTTTCCATCAGAATTTTGCTGATTCACCGGCAAAAAAAGGCTGAAAAAGCATACAAAAAAATCGACATTCGCAAAAACGGTTTATTTGTATACAAAAAAGCCGTAAAAACCGTGATTTTGCAAAGGCTCCAAAGCACGGTCAGCGGAATTTTCCGTCATGCTCAGGAGTCAGCGGAGAAAGCAATCATTTTTTGGACTTTTAAGCCATCTGCTGCCATCTTGGTAACTGTCAGAGAAATCAGGCGCTTATTTCCGCATAGGCAGAGGTCGATAACAGCCGCTGAGCGGCTCGGTAAAAGAGCCTGTAAAAGAATGAAAGAGAGGAGGTCTCAAAGATGGAGCGATTGACCTGCTATGAAAGCATCCTATACCAACTGCTTGTGTTCAATTATGCGACCAAGAAATCCCTTCTCTTGCTCAACTTTTCAAAAGATGCCATCTATCGTGCTGTTGAACGCGGGTTGGAAGAACGAACCATCAGTGATGGGCGAATGACATACAACATCAAAGGCGTATCTCGCAAACATCAACTGACGTATCTCACTATAACACCAATCGGCATTGAATACCTCAAGCAGAAATGCTCACATAAAATCCAATGGCTTTCCAATCTCAGCGTCGAGGACTCCGAAAGAGTGCAAATCAAAGGCACGCGCTTTTCAACGAATTACGCGGAACGGTTCCTTCGGTCAACAGTATCAATGCAGATGGCGGTGGAAGCTGGCATCAGCGGAAAGATGATGTTTATAGTCAGGAGCGAGGAGGAAATGGAGAAGAGTGTTTTAGCCTCCAAACAGAAGATGAACACCGACGAGCAATCCGACCGCTGGTGGCTCGACGACATTGAGAGCATTCTTGGGGAAGATGGTGCGGACAACGACGAGGACGATTACGAGGAGGAGGAATGCGAAGCCGAGTACGAAGTTGTGACCTGCGCAGCAGATGACGGAACGCCATTGATGAAGATGATAATGGAAGCAACTAACGGAAATATAACGATTCGGAACAGAGGGGAAAAGAAAGATGGCCCCATATTCTATTCGTCCGATGAAGTTAAACGGGTCGAGCTGTCAACGCTGTCCGAGGAGCGGAAGAAGCAGGCAGCACGCGGGCTTATGATGTGCAGGCTCAGCGGTCTTTTAATCGGCTGTTTTCATAGCTACATTGTCTATCTCGCAAACGCGAACGGCATGGATTGGCACGAGCACATTGTATCCAAGGAAATCACACTGAAAAACGGCTTTTCCAGAAACGCGAACAGAGCCGGAACCATCTCTCAGCAAAACAACGGAATACTCATTGTAAAGAACGCAAAAGACCTGGCCGACATTTACAGCGATAAGTTGAAAAGGCGAAAGCGGAAAGAGTATCTCGGAAAGGGCTTAGACCACCTTTATGTGCTGACGCTGGATAGAAAGGGCGTTGCACAGATGCGGACGCTGGCAGAGACTGACGTCGATGCGGAGGAAATGGACATTATAGAGGCGGCGGTCGAGAGCGGCATCTATACGAAGAACACCGATGTGAGTGCGAAGCTATTTCCGCTCAAGACCAAAGACGGCTTGTTGATATCCGTGGGAACCATTATGGATATCCGGCGAGTCGATACATTGAAAGCAGTCTCGGAAAAGACGCAGGTAGAGTATGGAATTCTGTGCGAAGAATGGCAGATACCGTACTATGAAGCAATGGAGCAGGATGTTAAATACATGACAGTCTCTTAACTGCATGAGGAGGATACAGCATGGAACAGAAATATTTAGTACGAATCAAAAGCGATGTCAGGGAAGCCGAGTTCGATGTGACCGGCGAGAACGGAGTGTGTACGAGCGTAAGACTGAAATCACTCCGCTACCTGAAGGCAAACCCGAACAGTGGACATGGGGAAGTAATGGATGCACACATCTATGAGAACGATGACAGCCCTATGAACTCCAATATGCTCTATAAGTGGATTGTTCTGTGGGGTAGTATCCCGGAGGTCATCAAAGAAGTCGAAACGAACCTGCCCGTTGTTATGCTGGAAACGAATGTGGTGTGGGACGGTTTTGAGGAAGACGAAGGAAAATCTGAAATCTGCTATACCTATCCGTTCTCCCACGCATGGGGTGGCAAATACGCAAAGTACGCAATTTCCAAGGTGCTGTTCAGCGGCCAAGGTGAAATGGTCGCAAAAATGTTCAATAAAAATCTGGAAGATGTCCGTGTCCTCGTTCCCGAATTCTGCTGAGCGAATGCGAAGCTGCGAAGCCAAAAAGTCAGCTTGTCAGAAACCGAGATATACGGTAGAATGAAGACATAGCTTTTGGGGGTGATTGCTTATGTTGGATTCCATCAAAGATTGGTTTGTTGACCGGCTTCATAAGTACATGGATGCCGCACGGGAAATTGTGGAGAACAACGAGGGGATAAGGTCTGCGGAAACATACTACAGTACAGTCAAGGCAACACTGAAAAAGGAAGCCGCACTGCTCACTAAGACCTTCTGCATCGGCATGGGCGGAATTCTGGCGACCATGCTGTGCGGATGGCTCGCCGAACTGCTCGGTCACGGTATCCTCAAGGTGATTAGCGCTGTGCTCGCACTCCTTTGTGTCTGCATTGTGGCCTTCATTTTGCTGGCGGTTATCGGTTTGTTGTTAATGCTCCGAACCTTCTTCTTTGCAAACCGAAGCATGGCGGACGAGTGGCAGAAAGTCGTATCTGATGAACAGTATGCGGATTATGTGGAGCAGAGCAAATTCTTGACCATGACTCGCGACAAAAATCAGAGGACAAAATGCCTTATCTATCTGGCCGCCTACGTTGCGGCCTTCGTCCTGGTCGTCTCGTTGTGGAAGGCTCTCGGCGTCGTATCCTATGTGTTCTGCTACCTTGGCATTGTCCTGCTGATTCCGTACAGCGCCTATTATGTCTCCGTCCTGCTGAAAGCCCTGTTTGCGACCGGCAAGATGTACGAGTTCAAACCTGGCGTAAGCGGGAAGGCCGCGCAGCATATCCGTGAGGAGCGGCAACGCAGGCAGGAAGAGGCCAGATGCCGGGAAGCGGAGGCGAAGCAGGCCGAGGAAGCAGCGATTGCTGCGGAGCGAAGCGGCATCATCGCCCATGCGCGACAGTACATCGACACGTTGGAGCGGACGCATCCGGAGTATTGCTGTGTCAGAGCACAGAAGAGAGCGGAAGTAAAAAGCTGGATAATGGAGAAGTGCAGGCTCAATATCCCAGATGCCTTCTGCGACGCTTACTCCGACCTTACGCTCGGTGAGTGTGTGCTTCTCGAAAAATCGAAAAACATCTTGCACTTGTGCAGCGAAATAGAAGCCAAGTATTTTCAACTCAATAGTCAGCTTAATCTGATACTGGAAGGCGTGACTGGTCTCGCGGAAAGCGTGTGCTCGAACTACCGCAATCAAATCGCCAGCGCGGCGGCGGAAGCCGCTCGTGTGGAGCAGGAGCAGGAGGAGAGGGAGCGCAAAGCACGAGAACTGGGCGAAGCCGGTGAGAAGGAAGTGAATTACAAACTCAAGTGGTGGCTTGCAGAGCACAGCGCATACCGCAGCATCGCGGCAGACTGCGTGAGCAAGTACAGCGGAGGATGTATCCGTATTGCCGCGTGGGACTATATGAAAGAGCCGCAGGAAATCGACCACCTTCTCGTAGGACCAGCCGGCGTCATTCATATTGAGACCAAAAACTACGTTGGAACCATCCGCGTCGATGACACGAACTATTGGGACCGGGATATGCGAAATGCAGGGCATTTCACCACAACGGAAAGCCCAGCTTTCCAAGTTAAGCGTCACGCTGCCTTACTGTCGAAAATCGTTGGTGAGGATGTTCCGGTATGCGGCATCATCTGCCTTGCCAACCCAAATGTAAAATTGCAGGATGCGGACAACAGCGAAATCCCGGTCGTAAAACTCGGCGAGCTGCCGGAACTGCTGGACGCACTGGATAAATCCACCGCCAGCCCTCTGACTGCACAGAAGGTAACAGAAGTGATTGGAAAAATCGAAAAGGCCAAAGTGAGAGGGGTCCCTCAAAATGACAAATAAAATCCCTGAACCAACCTGTACCAAACGGGCGTCCATTCACCCAGGTATGCCAGTAGATATCGTACTCAAAGCAGACCAGCCGACAGGTAAACTCACACGCGGCGTCGTGAAGCGGATTCTCACCAACAGTCCAACACATCCACGCGGTATTAAGGTCATGCTGGAGGATGGGCAAGTCGGACGGGTCCAGCGCTTTGCCGGTCCGCAGGAATGCCGCAAGTGTAAAAACCGCATCGTTCTCCACGCTTTCTCAGACGGCTTTTGTCAGGTCTGCGGCAGGCATATCACCTGCGCTGATACTCCGGCTGATGTCCTCTGTGGATACTGCGCTACCATGTCGAACCGTTGTGTGCATTGCGGAGCAGCCTTAGAGCCGGAAGACTCTATTGAGTGAGACGTGCAAAAGGCCGCACATGATTGAAGTTATATAGTTTGGGCAGACAGGTGGGACGTGTTCAGCGTCTCACCTGTCTGCCTCTACGCTAAATTGACTCGTGAGGTGTTATGTGGTATAATATATTTACAAAATAAAACTGGAGGTAATAAATAATGGAAAATCTCGTGAAGCTGCTGCCTGTAATTGCAGTAGTGGCCCTTGTGGTGATTATCTTTCTTCTTGGCTATGTAAAGGCTCCGCCCGATGTGGCCTACATCATTTCCGGTATACGAAAAAGGCCCCGCGTTCTGATTGGGCGAGCGGGTATCCGAATTCCGTTTCTGGAGCGTGTAGATAAGCTCATTGTCCGGCAAATCTCCATCGACATCAAGTCGGAAGGCTATATCCCGACCAACGACTTCATCGGCGTCGATGTGGACGCGGTTGCCAAGGTCAGAGTCAAGACGGACCCGGAAGGCATCCAGCTCGCCATGAAGAACTTTCTGAATATGCGAGAAGCGGATTTCAGCTGCGCCATCGCGGATTCTCTCCAGGGCAATATGCGCGAAATCATCGGCACCATCTCTCTCAAGGAAATCTGCAATGACCGAAAGAAATTCGGTGACGAGGTACAGTCAAAAGCACAGACAGATATGAGTGCGCTCGGTATCGAAATCATCTCCTGCAATATCCAGCGTGTCACGGACGAAAACAGCTTAATCAACTCCCTCGGTCAGGACAATATGAGCAAAATCCAGAAGGATGCTGCCATCGCCAAAGCTGAGGCGGAGCGTGACGTGGCTATCGCTCAGGCGCAGGCGGCCAAGGCGTCTAACGATGCCAAAGTCGAGTCCGAAATGCAAATCGCTCAGAAGCTGAATGACCTCTCCATCCGCAAAGCTGAACTCAAGGTTCAGGAGGATACGAAGAAGGCCGAGGCCGATGCCGCGTATACCATCCAGCAGCAGGAACAGCAGCGCTCCATTGAGACGGCTACCGTCAATGCGCAAATCGCCAAGGCGGAACGCGAAGCGGAGCTGAAAAACAAAGAGGTCGAAGTTAAGAAGCAGTCTCTGGATGCGGAGGTCCGCGCACAGGCGGATGCCGACCTCTACCGACGTCAGAAGGACGCGGAGGCGCAGCTTTTCGAGCGCCAACGTGAGGCGGATGCAAAGAGAGCGGAAGCCGACGCCGTAAAGTACGCCCGCGAGCAGGAAGCTGCTGGTATTGCCGCCGTCGGTGAGGCGGAAGCCAATGTCATTCGTGCCAAGGCCGTTGCTGAAGCAGAAGGTATCGACAAGAAGGCAGAAGCTATGAAGAAATACGGCGACGCGGCCATCGTTGAGATGATTATGAACGCTTTGCCGGAAATCGCCAAGAATGTCGCTGAACCTCTCAGCAAGGTGGATAAAATCACGATGTACGGCGAAGGCAACAGCGCGAAGCTGCTGGGTGACATCATCAACGGCACCACACAGGTCACAGAGGGCCTTTCTTCCGGAATGGGGTTGGATATTAAGTCTCTTATTGCCGGAGCCATCGGCGGCAAGCTCACGGCCCAGCAGACCTCTCCTGTCATCGTCATGGACAAGCCGGACAATACGGCAGCTCCCACACAGCCGCAGGAACCGCCTGCCAAGAATGACGCGGACGGCAAGGCTGAATAATACATAGCTGACTGCGGCAGACCCTTCCAAACAGAACACATCACTCCCTCGACAACGGGGGAGTGATTTTTTACACATTTTGGATATTGCGCTTGACAAGTCAGAATGCCGGTGCTATATTGAAAAATACTTAGATTGCGCACTACAAATTATTAAGGGTGGTTGAAATAAGTATGATTGAACACGAGCAGAACCGCATCCGAAAGCAGCGTCAGGATTTTAAGCTGTCCCAGCGTGAATTTGCCCTTACCACCGGAATTCCTCTGGGAACAGTCCGAAACTGGGAGCAGGAGAAATGCAGCCCGCCGGAGTATCTCTATGGGATGCTGTACGAATTACTGAGGAGGAACTCTATGTTGAATGTAAAAACGCTGAAGGTCGTAGCTTTGCTTAACGAACTTGCGGAGAAAGAAAAGAACGGTATTAGGGAATTCAAAAACGCCGACGAAGACAACAGAGAGACTTTCCTTTTCTACGATGCCGCGTGCTGTACGCGGCGGAAGGATGGAGCGTTGCTCTACAAGGTGCCGCGCGATATGTGCATCATCGACGAGAAAGCGAATAAGCATCACGATATCATCTCCTACTATGGAGACGACGACTACGATGTGGTGGTCGTAGATAATGGCGAAGGAGAGCTTTTTTTGGAGGTGCATTTCGCCGCCGAGGAAGAGTTCGTTGAATTCAGCAATGGGGAGTGGTACTTCGCGTGAATCACGCGAAGGCCGTTTTCCCTACGCATTAAATTGACTTTTAAGCTAATGTGTGGTATAATATAAGCATAAAGTAAACGGAGGATGTGATTTTCCAGTGATGTGGAGCGATGTAATCCAACAGGATGTACAGGCGCTTGGAGCTGAGCTTGCCAAGCGGGCTGCCTGTGAGCGCGAAGCGGGTCGCACAATATACCCGCCGCAGGAGCAGATATTCCGTGCGTTGGAGCTTACCACGCCGGAGAAGGTGAAGGTATGCCTTGTCGGGCAAGACCCATATCACGAGGCGGGGCAGGCGAACGGGCTGTGCTTTTCAGTAAACCGTGGTGTGCTTTTTCCACCGTCGCTCAAAAACGTCTTCAAGGAACTGGTCAGTGACATTGGTTGTCCGTATCCGAAAAGTGGAGACCTGACTCACTGGGCGGAACAAGGCGTGCTCATGCTCAATACCGTACTTACAGTACAGGATGGGACCGCAAACAGCCATAGAAACTGGGGGTGGCAGAATTTCACGCAGGCGGTATTCGCGGCGTGTGCGAAGCTGCCGCAGCCGATTGTGTTCATCACATGGGGCGGACAGGCAAGAGCCTTTCTTGCCGGAATTCCAATTTCACAACTGCCTGATAAGGGTGTGGTATTTTCAAGTCATCCAAGTCCCCTTGGGGCGCGAAAAGGAAACGATGTAGTAAAAGCATTCATCGGCAGCAGACCTTTTTCTCAAACTAACAGATTGTTGGAACAGATGGGAAGCACACCAATTCACTGGGAACTTCCATAGCCGGACAGGAGGATATCATTTTGAACTTTCCGATTATCATGTTTCTTCGGCCTATGCGGCAGGGGCTTGATGACGATACAGATACGGACATGACAAACGCCAGCGCACTCGAATCAGCTGAATTTGCGCTTTGCTGTATTGTCGCGGCCGCGATTTTGTGCGTTGCATCGGCCTGCGCGTGGGATTTACTTTCAGACTTTTACTTTTTTCTGAATGATTCTATGGCACTTCTTGCGGCGTATATTATCTTTCTCTTTGTTTCCGTTATTGGAAGCATTGGCTTCGGCGTTTGCGTGGTTTGTGAACTCGTGCATCTCTACCAAGTGCAAACCCCTGAGAGGAAGGTAATTGTGCAGAGGGTTTTATTTCTGCTTGCGGCTGTGGCTGCACTCATTTGCATTACAGTTTGTGGCAGCAAAGAATCAAACAAAACGGAACCAGACACTCTCACGTTTCAGGCAGGAGCGCCAATTATTATTTCGAGTGAGGGAGTCTATTCCGTCATTGAGTGCTCAGACGGAGAAATTGTCATAAGCAAAGTGGCTGATTAACTTTCCTTGAAGAGGAGGACGATACTATGCAGGACAAACTCTGGCTCTCTACCATTAGTGTCGGGCGCGAACTCGTGCTCATGCCGTATGGCAATTTTGCAAGGACCGCTGGCGGCAGAACGCCAATCACAAGAACCGTTACAAAAGTCGGCAAGAAGTATTTCTACATCGGCAACGACGCCTTCAGCCGCAAGACTGGTGAATACATCGACCGGAATGAATGCAATGGCGGCTATGTGCTCTATCCGGATATGGCAGCCTATGAGGAAGCGGTTCGCACCGCAGACGAGCGCTCTGCCATCAAGAAAATCGTTGATGCTGATTTTTACGGATACGACCCATTCAGTTGCTGGCGAACATACACTGTCTCGGATGCGGCTGTCCATGAGATATACCGCATTCTGGTTGAGTGCGGTGCTATCAAAACCAGTACGGAGGAGGGAAAGCCTGATGGCAAAAGCGCAGAATAGTCTTCCTCCGGAGGAGACACGATACCCTGGTGTGTCCATCACCGCACGGGACGGAGCACACTATGCCATCACACAGAGGCGTGACGATGGCCATACACCAACCTTCACGCTCTGGAGCGTTAGCGAGGACGGCGGCTACGCCAAACTCAAAAGCAGCACAGACTACGACGCCTTGGGTAGTCTGATTTTCTGAAGCACAGGGAGGGAACGACCATGCAGGAACCTATTTACAACAACGGCACCGTAAAGGTGGCGAAGGAGGGCGTGAGCGCCTATTTGGCGTGGTATCATACCCTCTCCATGGCTGACGCAAAAGAGATTTCCGACGTCTGTTCAAGACTGACGAAAGAGGCGGCAAAGAACGCGGGCGTTGACCTCTACGATATTGGCCGCAACACCTTCAGCTTTTTCGGCCATCAGACGGAAGAGAATTGGGAGAAGCAGAGAGCATCGGTTTCCGAAAAAATGCTTCAGTTCTTCCACTTCGCGGAGGAGTTTGAACAGCCTATCCGCGCAGCTCTCTGGTCGAAGGAAGCAGCGTTTTTATACATCGGCAATCCGCAGAAGGGCATCATTGTCATGGAGCCTGAGAAGTACATGACCTATACGCCGGACAGAGACTACTCCGACCTGACGCCTGCACAGGCGATGGCGGAGCTTGGCTCGGCGGCCGTCTGCGATATGAGCATCATTCCGGTGGGTGCGGGAACCGCGCTGTCTCAGAAAACGGTCAAGGAACAGCTTAGCACTCACCAGACCGAAATTGAGAAGCTGAAAAGTGAGATGAAGGATGTCGAAGGCGCAAAGACCGGCGAACTTGCAGAACTGACAGCGCAAATTGAGGCCCTCAAGCAGGAGCTTTGGCAGAAGAAAGATAAGCTCATGGCGGAACTGAACCGCAAAATGGAGGAGATGGAAGAGAAAAAGGAACAGCTGGAGGGACAAATCTACCTGCTGGACTCCCAAATCTATGCCATCCGCTGTTATGCCGGAGAAGTCGTCAATTTCACCCGCATCCGCTCCGGCAAGAACGCGCCGGACACGGAGCCTATCGTCGTGCATCAGAAACTTCGCTTCCTCGACGAGGATTTAGGGAGGCTCGCGTCCCTGTATGAAATTCAGTGGAATGAGCTGGATATGTTTGAGAGCTTCCTCAAGCACTCTCCATACGCGCTGGACACCTTCGCACCGAACGAACGCTGCATCATGCTCGTGCGCCTCAGCCGCACCGGAAAATCCATCGGACGCGCAATGGACAATGAGGGCAGACCGTACCACAATATGCTCGACCGCTACGACTACTACCACGGCAAGACCGTTGGCATTATCATCCGAAACGGTGAAAATCTCTACCTTGGCTGGACGGATGAAAACCGCGTCCATATCAGTGACGACCTGATTCTCACCAGAGCGCAGGTCGTTACAGAGACTGTGCCGGAGGAACCGAAGAAATTCGTCTTTGAGTCAGAGCGTAGACAGTATGTGAAAGAGCAGAGAGAACAGCGCAAGCGAATTCTGGAAGGCCTTGTATCCCGCACCTTCGTCTACAACATCCTGCAAGGCGTCGTGGACCACTCCGCACTGCTCCCGCTGCCGAAGGGCGTTACGCTTGCCAAACAGTCGGAGTATGTCATCTTCTCCGTTGCGGATAAGTGGATTTCAGACAATAAGTACGGCTCCTTTACGGATATCATCGCACGCTGCAATCAGAAGGTTCAGCAGGGCGACGTACTGCTCACGACCCAGCATCTTGTCCCTGAAACGGACAGACCCGCTTTCTATCCACGGGCATGGGAGAATGTGCGTGGACGCGGCGAGCGCAATCGCACGCATGACTGCTCTGTGGATGATTGTACGCTATATAAAGCGAATCTGGTCGAATATGACCCGCCGATTGAGATGGTGGAATTCCAGCGCCGTTCCTGCCAGGGCTGGATGGATGGTCCCTTCAAGGCGAAAGCGAAGTATTTCGACGAAAAAGAAGGGGACGTCATTCTCCGGCACTATCAGACAGAGCCTGAGCGCCATGTGTTTGTGTCCGCTGAAAAGAGCGGCGAATGGAATTGGAACCGTACAAGCGCCGCAAATGCCCGTGCGAACTTCGAGCTATACGATGGCGAGTATATCAACCTGACTTACCTCAATTCGGTCTGGCTGGAATATGTGGTCACAAACAAGTCTCTCGGCGACTGGCGCATCGGCGGCATTGCCGTGGACTATGCCTACGCCATCCGCTACCTCAAGACGGCTCTGGACTATATCCGTAAGAGGGAAGAGGGGGAGAAAGCCCTTCTGGATGCTATCGACCCAAGCATCTGTCAGGATGCGGAATGGTCGGTGAAGCTGTCTGAGTGGAAGCTGCGCGCCGGTGTCCGAACCATTACGAAATACCAGGCCAAACGCTTCGCGACGGCGCTTGGAAAGGAGGCGCAGGCCCATGGTTAATTCTCCTTGTCTCGACTGCCCAGACCGCACTCCCGGATGCCATAAGCCGGAGGCTTGTTCTGCATGGGCGGAGTTTCAGAAGGCGCTGACGGCGGAAAAGAATATGATTGACGAGGCTCAGAAACCGCTTAAAGCATTCGACGAATACCAAATTGCACGACGCAAGCGGCATCATCATTCGCAGCGGTAACTATTTGCACACAAAATTCTATGTGATATACTGTGTTTGAAAACCCAAAGCTACCAGCCTGTCACAGACGACAATATGTACGCAGAGCCTGTCAGCGGCTATATTGAGAAGCAGTAGACGTCAGCCAGCAAGCCAAGCGCTCCTTGTCTTGGGGCGCTTAGCTTTTCTGAAATGAATTGACAATCAAGCTAATGTGTGGTATAATGTAAATATAAAAGTTCGGGGGTGCGCTGCATTGGATTACCACACTTTTTGCCAAAAATTCAATATTTGCGGACTCAACGAACAGCAGGAAGCCGCTGTCCGGCGCGTGAATGGAGCAACGCTGCTCCTTGCTGTGCCGGGAAGCGGAAAAACTACGGTCATCGTAGCGAGAACCGGCTATCTCATGTATGTCGCAGGCGTAAAGCCGGAGAATATCCTGACCATCACTTATACCCGCGCTGCGGCAAAGGAAATGAAGGAGCGTTTCATAAAGAAGTTTGCCCCGGAACGGATACCGGCATTCTCCACTATCAACAGCTTCTGCCTGTCCGTCATCAATACCTGTGCGAAAGAGAAGTACATTCATGTACCAAAGCTGGTGCCGAACAACGAGAGCATCGTCCGTGCTATTGCGGCTAAGATGCTTCCGGAGTATCCCAGTGATTCACAGGTGCGGTCTCTCGCGCAGAAGGTGTGCAAAGTAAAAAACAAGCTCATGACCTTTCAGGAAATTGAGGCCATCGAAGAAAACAGCCTTGATTTTTCTGCTTTTTACCAGGCGTACAAGCTCTACATGAGCGAGCATGATTTGATGGATTTTGATGACCAGCTTCTCATGGCAAATGATTTGCTGGATGAATACCCGGACATCTTACAGCGGGCGCATGAGAAGTTCCGCTATGTGAGTGTGGACGAGGCGCAGGACACCTCGTATGTCCAGCACCTTATCGTCCAGAAGCTGGTTGGGCGGAATGGCAATATCTTCATGGTCGGAGACGAAGACCAGAGCATCTACGGCTTCCGAGGCGCGTATCCTGCCGCACTGCTGGACTTCCAGAGCAACTATAACGAACCCTGTATCCTGCGTATGGAGACCAATTACCGCAGCGACAGGAACATCGTCTCAGCGGCCAATCAGTTCATCAAACTGAATACGAGACGACTCGACAAGAATATGCGTGCCCAGTCCCAAAAGGACGGAGCCATCGTCGTGACCTGCATCGACCGCATGGAACAGCAGGCGGAGCTTCTGCTGGAGCGCATCCGGAATCAGAAGCCGGATGAATCCCTGGCAATTCTGTATCGGAATAACGACTCTGCCATCCCTCTTATCAATCTGCTCCAGATGAACGGCATTCAGGTTCAAACCAGAGATGCGACGGGGACCTTCATGACGAACTACGTCATTCGGGACCTGCTCGACTTTATGCTTCTGGCCCTGAACCCTGCTGACACCACCGCTTTTGGGCATCTGTACTACAAAATGGGCCTTTACATGAAGGGCGTCACCGCCAAGCGCATTATCGAGGCGGTTGAAGAAGGGGAGTGCCGGAACGTATTCAGCGCCGCGATGAAATTTGCAGGCGGCAAGGGATACGCATGGAAAATAGAATGCCTGCCGAGGGACTTTTCCGACCTTGCGAAGAAGAAGCCTGCTGAGGCTATCGACTACATTCTGTTCATGCTCGACTATTGGAGCAACTGGCTGACGAAGAAAATTGACGCCGGTGCTTCCGAGCAGTTTATCAGTCTGCGTATCAGCATTTTGAAAATGGTAGCGGAGAAGTATTCGACCATTCCGGACTTCCTCGCCGCACTCAAAAACATCACGGAATATAAGGGCTGCCAGGATTCCAATGTGACCGTTACCACCATCCATTCCAGTAAAGGTCTGGAGTTCGATAAGGTCATCTTAATCGACATGGTATCTGGCATCATTCCCGGTGACAGCGATGACCGCGACGCGGAGGATGACGAAGAGGATGCGCGAGCGTTCTACGTCGGAGCGACGCGGGCACGGCATGAGCTGGAAATCATCACCTGCCGGAAGATGTACCAAGAAAAACTGGAAGTATCTGAGTTTGTGCCGCGCCTGCTGGCGGCGGGGAAAGGAGACTGAAAATGCCGGATGCAAAGAGCAGCACGGTCGTAGTGCAGCGCGGCGTCTACACGGTGGCCAGAAAAACTGTGGACACGGAGGGCAACACCATCCGGGAAACACCGCCGCAATGGCGGGAAGACATCACCGGCGGCTCTGTTATCGTCTGTCCCATCAATTCGGAGACAGACGAACCGCTGTGCGACGCGGAATTGTTTTCCGCCCTATCACAGGATGTGCTTCTCGACAGTCTCGGAAAGGCGCTGGGCTTCCACTGGCCGAACTTCGCCGCCATCTTTGAGAAGATGCGGGAAAGCGAGGTGGATTTCTGCCAGTTCTGCGGCGAGGACCTGCAAAAGTGTATGCTTTGCCCCTTCAATTCCTACAACAATTAGTCTGCACTCCCGCCGAATGGCGGGCGGGTGCGCCGGAAACTCCGACCCAGCCTCCTGTCATTTGGTGTGGCTTATGACCCGCAAGGGGAGTAAGCCTCGTCAATAAGCCTCAGCCGCAAGGCTACGATATGCCGGAATCCATAGGCACCGGTGGATGCTCCACAAGTCCGCTGCTCTGCGGGTGCGTATTAAACATCTCTGAGGGGAAGGAGAAGTGTGCGTACCATCAAACCCGGTATATCCTTGGCGATGTGGACCACAGTAACGCCGCGTGAGCGGTAAGTGCTGATTTACCAAATCTTTGGTTTTCTCAAGTAGGGGAATTCTCGTCTTTTTAATCGTTGATGTGCCACAGCAAATGACAGGGAGTATCATCTGGCCCGCAGGATTGACGTCCCCCACCAAATGACAGGAATCGGTAAATTTTTCAGGAGGAATGAACAATGACTTTTGTTAGTTTTGCTCTGGAATTAGGGCGGCTCATGATGCCGCAGCTTGCGGTACTCATTGTGCTATGGGTGTTGTGCGATTTCGCCGTGGGCAAGCTCAATGCGCCGAGACCGCTGGTGCTTGCGGTTCTGTGGCTATTCCTACTCATTGAAACACTGAACGTCGGCAGCCGCGTGACGCTGTTCTTCCAGAGCCGGGAGTTCCAGATTCCCAAAGTCTCTCTTGGTATCCAGCTTGTGCTGCTGGCAGTCCTGGTGGGCTTGCCGGCTGCGAAGTATTTCGTGGAGAAGAAGTTCGCCAACTGCGGTGCTGTGAGTAAGGCGCTCGCTTTATTCTTCCATACCGTTCTTTCCCTCACAGCGGCGATTGTACTGCTGGCAAGCCTGTATTCTGTAGTTATGGCACGGGCGGATTTCCCTGCGGGTACTGCTGATGCCGTCTGCTTTGTTGTGGCGGTATTGGCGCTGTATCAGCCATTACTTGTGTACTTTGGCGGAAACAGGCTGGACGATATCCTGTCGCTCATTCGGCAGGCCAATCGCAACGCGGTGTCTGTCCATCAGAATGATACGAACCATGTCAGCGCAGGTAAGTAAACACGCGAGGAAGCGTACAAAACAGCGTGCTGGTCTCGGCAAAAGAGCAGCCGTGCGCAATGCACAGAAAGCCTTTGACTTTGGCGTGAAGCACTCGGAGACCAGAGGCCACCTGAATGGATACCTTACATCCATCCGCTTCAAAAACAAAACCATCAACAATATTCGAGTATATCACCGGCACGTCTATCTGTTTGCCGGGGATGTCCTCGTAACGGTGCTCAATCTGCCAAACAGCTTGTGGTCGCAGGCAGAGTCCTGTGAGAAGAGAAAAAACATGAGTCTCGAATGTCCTGTCAATCAGGACGCTGCTCTTTAGCTTTACCCCGCCGAATGGCGGGCGGGTGCGCCGGAAACTCCGGCTCAGCCTCCTGTCATTTGGTGTGGCTTATGACCCGCAAGGAGAGTAAGCCTCGTCAATAAGCCTCAGCCGCAAGGCTACGATATGCCGGAATACATAGGCACCGGCGGATACTCCACAAGTCCGCCGCTCTGCGGGTGCGTATTAAACATCTCTGAGGGGAAGGAGAAGTGTGCGTACCATCAAACCCGGTATATCCTTGGCGATGTGGACCACAGTAACGCCGCGTGAGCGGTAAGTGCTGATTTACCTTTTTGGTTTGTCGTTTGGAATATACTCGGCAAACTCAACTTCAGTTGACGTCCCCCACCAAATGACAGGGAGCTATACCGTACGATTAAATTGCAATCCGGATTGACAGGTTGACGTCCCCCACCAAATGACAGGTAGCTATACCGCAGCCCCCCCGCAAACGGAGCATCACGCACAGTTGACGTCCCCCACCGAATGACAGGAAACTGCACCCGCAGCGTGAAAGGAAAAAATAAGATGCCAGTATGTGTTTTAAGTGCAAACGGTGAACGGCTGATGCCGACCGAAAATTACGGCAAAGTGCGCCATCTGTTGAAGGATGGCCGCGCTGTGATTGCGAAGCGGAACCCGTTCACCATCCAGCTGACCTACGATACCAGTACCTATACCCAGCCCATCGAAATGTGCGTCGGCACCGGATATGAGCATATCGGCGTCAGCATTAAGACAAAGGCAAAAGAGGTCGTATCGCAGCAATATGATATGCTCACGAACGAGCGCTCTCGCCATGACGACTGCCGAGCGTACCGCCGGACGCGCAGAAACCGCCTGCGGTATCGGGCTGCACGGTTCAATAACCGTGTATCAGGCAAAAAGCCCGGTTGGATTGCTCCGTCTCTGGACAACAAGGTGGAGCGGCACCTGGATATTATCTCCCGTTATCTGTCTGTCATGCCTGTCACGGATGTCTTTATCAAGGCCGCGACATACGATACACAGCTCCTTGCGGCGCTGGAGGCAGGGGAACCTGTCCCGCAGGGCAAGGACTATCAGCATGGACCGCAGTACGGCTACGATACGCTGCGGGAAGCGGTCTTTGAACGGGACCACTATACCTGTGTGTATTGCAAGAGAGGCCTGAAAGACGGCGCTATCCTTCATGTCCATCACGCCTACTACTGGAAGGGTCTGCATGGGAACAGCATGAGGGAGCTTGCGACCTGCTGCGAGAAGTGCAACACACCTGCCAATCACAAGGAGGGCGGGAAGCTGTGGGGCTTCGATAAGCCTCTGCGGAAATATACCGGCGAAGCGTTTATGAATAGCGTGCGCTGGATTCTCTATCAGCGTGCGATGGCTCGCTTCCAGGGTGTTGCGGAAGTACACATGACCTATGGCGTCATCTCCAAGCGCGTCCGCACCAACCTCGGCCTCCCGTATTCCTGCGCTACGGATGCCTACTGCATGGGCGAGCTGCGTCCGGAAGCCAGATGCGAAACAGAGGTCTTCCAGAAATACAGGCGAAACAACAGAGTCCTATCCAAATTCTATGACGCCAAATATTACGACACACGGGAAAAGGGAGTTATCCGTTCTGGCAACGAGCTGTCCTCCGGCAGGACGAACCGCAATCATAACCTTGACGGCGAAAATCTGCGCCGGTTCCGTGGCTGTAAGAAGTCAAAGGGCCGAACCTCGACCAGAAAGCAGAGATATGCCATGCAGCCGGGAGATATCGTGGTCTACGGCAATCGCAAATACGTTTCCAAGGGCTGCTCCAGCTATGGCAGGGCATTAAGCCTACTCACGGATGGAAAGCCGCTTATGGTCAGCATGAAGAAAATCCAGCTTGTTCGTCATAAGGGCGGCTGGGTGCGGCTTCCCCATGCAGCAGCCGAGGCAAAAAAATAACCACCTGCGGATAAACCGTGGGCGGTGGAAATTGACAAAGCGGGGCCTTTTTGGTAAGATAACAATGCTCCAAAAGGAGCCAGAAAGGCGTTACCATATACGGTAGGCGGTCGGCACTTCCCTGTGGAGGGAGGTGATGCCAATGGTTACTTACGAATCGCTTTTTGCGTATTCTCTTGTTATCATCGGCCTTGTGGGTCTGATAGTTCAGATTTGCAAACGAAAATGACCGCCCCTCGCCAAAGGAAGACGGTCATTTCGTTTGACTCTATTCTCTTAGGCTGACCGCTTATCGGTATCGCCTTTCTGCTTTTATTATACACCAGCAAGCCGCTTTGTCAAGCAAGACAAGGCGGCTTTTGCCGTCGGAAAGGAGTTTTCCTATGAAAAACATCATGCTCAGCATCCGACCTGAGTGGCTCCAGAAAATCCTGTCGGGCCAGAAGACCGTGGAGCTGCGCCTGTCCAGACCGAACCTTACGCCGCCCTTCATGGTATTTCTCTACTGCTCCTGCAAGGGTACAAAGAAGCCCGGTGAAATTCTTGAAATCCATAGCGGCGGCAAAATCTACAAGGCAAACGGTCTTGTGGTAGGGGAGTTTACCTGTACCGAAATTGACCGTGTGGTGCGCGTGGGCTATATGGGCAGCAACGCGCCGCTTCAATACTGTGTCAACGCACAACCTGGAAACTACACCCCAGCGGGGAAACTGTATGAGGACGCCTGCCTCACCGTGAAGCAAGCAGAGGACTACCTCTGTGGCCGCGTGGGATACGGATGGCACATCTCTGATGTGCAGACCTATGACCGGCCCAAGAGCCTCGACTGCTTCGCACTTGCGAGAGCACCGCAGAGTTGGCAGTACGTCCACGATTTTTAAGGAGGGATTCAAAAAATGGCAAATTACAGAGTTTGTTTTCGGCTGCCCACATTTGTGGTACAGCTGAGCTTTGAGGCGGCAGAGAGGGATATCTCATACGAGGAAATTGCTGCATCCATCAACAAAGAGAAGGTCGCGGAACTTCTGTGTCTTGACGCACTGGGCTACAGTGCGGAAGACATAGAAATCATCACCCCGGAAGAGTATGACGAGGAGGTTGGAGCGGAATGAACACTGAGGAGCGTTTCCTGCTTCGCTCGTCAGTAGAATGGCGAAAGAATTTGATGCAGGATTGCTTGTGTATGCCGTGTGCTGAGTTCTCTGACTCTTTCGACGCAGCTGTAGACGCTGCCATCGCCACATTCCCTGAGTTGGAGCGGGAAGCTATCTTAAAACGCTACCGCGACGGTCTTACACCAACACAATGCGCAAACGCACTGGAAATTGACATCGGCAAGTTCTACTCTTGCTTCGACCTCGCCATAAGGAGGCTGCGTCACCCCAAATATGCGGGGGGTATCCTGAAAGAAATGCGCCGGTTTGCAGGCAGCCCTCTCGCCTCTGCTTTGAAGGAGGCCATTGAGAATGGCAACTGGAAAAAAATCGAGGAGTTGTGCGATTCTGTTCCGTTTCAGTGCCTCAATTTCTCGACTCGCACCAAGAACTGCCTTATGTTCAGTGGTGCCCAAAGTATCGGCGATGTTGTTCGACTGATAGAGAGCGGCAAACTGAAGAATCTGCGCCAATGCGGGCAGGGGACCCTTCAGAATATTATCGACGTACTGGAAAAGGCTCTGCCGTTCCATTTCATCCTTGGAAAGCCAGCTCAATTCTGTCCGGAAACGAGTGATGCCTTCACCCGGAAGGAACACACTCGCCAGCTCTCTGCCATGCTGGAGCGATACATCGACCCGCGCAACGACCCACGCATCTACTGGGCGAGAGAGGTCACATTCGACTACTCTACGAACCACAAAATCCGCGTGGACTATATGCGCTTTCAGCCGCTCAACAATTCGACCTCCGGCATTGAGAAGGGGGACTTCTACGCCTACGAGGTCAAGTCCTCTGTGGAGGATTTCAAATCTCCTAACGGGCACAACTTCATCGCGGACTACAACTACTACGTTATGCCCGCAGACGTCTTCGAAGCGGTGAAGGATACTGTGCCATACGGCGTCGGTGTGCTTTGCCCGGACGGCGGGCATCTGCGATGCGTGAGGAAAGCCGTGAGGAAGGACCGAACCAGACCGGTCAGCGAGATGCTGCTCATGCTGTGGCGCAGCTCACGAAGAGAGATTGTTGGAAGGAGAAACAAAAATGACAAAGAAACAAACGACAGACAAGATTAACAAGCCTGAGTTCGCCCCGGAGGAGTGGCGGAAGGCGGCCATTATGTACGATACATCCTTTGCCTGGTGTAAAAATCAAATTTCAGCCTGGGGTAAGAATCAAATTTCATTTACACCGGGCTTTAACGAGATGTTCGATGAAGCGCTGGACACACTTCCTGAGCGAAACCGCGATATCGTCCAAAAGTATTTTCGTGACAGAATGACGTTTTCGCAAATCGCCGACCTGCACGGCACCAGCAGAAGCATAGTTCGCCATCTGTGTATCTGGACGGTATGGAAGGTCATGAATTTGATTCTGCTGCGAGAAGGAAGCAGCCAAAATGCCGTGCCACAAACAGGCGGAGGAACTGAAGGTGGGTATTGACATCAATAGCCTGCCGCTTTCCGCACAGATTCAGGTGCGTGCAAAGCTCGACAAGCAGAAGCGCGAACAGAACCAGCAGCGAACAAAAAAACAGCCGGAAGCACAGAAAAGGCAAAAACAGCCGAAAGAAGCGGACGCTGCTGAGCCATCCAAATATCGCAACATAAAGGTCATTCGTGTGGTGGATGGAGAAACCGTGAAATTCCCCAGCAAGCGGGAGGCACGGCGTTTCGATGAACTGTATTTGCAGTACAAGGGCGGTGCAATCCAGGACCTGCGGCTCCAGCAGGACTTCACGCTGGTCGAGGGCTATACACGGCCAAATGGCAAGCGTGTTCGCCCAATGGTCTATAAGGCAGATTTCGTATACCTTCGCAACGGTAAACGCATCGTGGAAGACGCGAAGGGAAAACGAACCGAAAAGTATCTCATGAAACGCAAACTCATGTTGGAAAAGTACGGAATCGAAATTTCGGAGGTGTAATATCAATGTTTGAAAACGGTAAGTTCCCAACGATTGAAGAGCTTTTGGAACGGGGAGAACACCTCATTCAGAAGGCAGTTGACGGAAAAAGATTAAGCGGCGAGGAAACGCATTTTCTCGAATTGCAAAATATATGGCTTGCGCAAAGGAGGGATGAACAGGAAAAAAACTGCGCGCGTCCTCTTGTGGAGCAGCTCAAGAAAACAACCCCCTTTGTGCAGGATGTATTCCGCAGCACCGAATATTCCGAGTTCGCCCTCTGGTGCATTGAGATTCCCACTACCGCCAGCCGGCACAACGATGACGGCTCAAACGACATCTGCGGTTGTTGGATTACGGCAGACAACAGCACGACCTACGAGGAGATGTGTCGCCGTCTGGAAGGAGTGAAGACGAAAGCCGATATTCTGGCTCTCTCCACCACGCCAAGTACCGTTGAGGCAATCAGTACGGCAACACCGCGCTGGAGGGCGGAGGTGGAGCAACTCCGCGCACAACAGCAAAAATAGTCTCTCCCATCCTGGAAGGCCGTCAGCACATCGCTGGCGGCCTTTTGATTGACAAATAAGCTATTGTGTGGTATAATTGCTGCATTCAGTGAAGGGGGGTGGTTGACATCACGAATACCAGTAATTTAGCCGCTGACCGTGCGCTTGCCTATGAAGCCATTGAAAGGCAGCCTGAAACAGAAGAAATCGCAGCTTCGAATGAACAGGAGACCGAAGCGAAGCAACCGGGAAATATCGGCGACCATGTGGCGATGTATCTCAGCCAAATTGGCAGCATCCCCATTATGCCGCAGGTGGAAGCGAATCGCTGCATTGAAAAAGTGCAAAAGGGGAATGCCGCTGCCGAACAGCTCGAAACGCTGCGGGTGATTGCCGAGGAGAGCGGGAATGCAGTTGACCCCGAAATCAAGAAAGACCTGATGAAGGCCATAGAAGCAGGAAGACGGGCGAAAGATAAGGTTGTTGAGGGCAATCTTCGGCTTGTTGTGTCCATCGCAAAGAAATATATAAACTCAGCCGATTCTATGGTGTTCATGGACCTCATTCAGGAGGGCAACATTGGCCTCATGCGTTCCATCGACTCTTTTGACATTTCGAGGAATGTGAAGTTTTCCACCTACGCAACCTTCTGGATAAGGCAAAACATCACAAGAGCGCTTGCCACGACGGACCCAGCCATTCGCAAGCCCATCTATGTTGCGGAGGGCAGGCGGAGCGTCAATAATGCAAAAGAACAAATGCAGCAAAAAGGCTTACCTTGTGATGACCCTTTAGAAATCGCAAAATACATGGAGGGGGATGCGTGGGATTCCCTTTCAAAAAGGGAGCAGCAGAAAAAACTGCGCATCATCCAACACTCGCTCCAGTACCGGAAGCCGGACTCGTTGGATGCGCCCGTCAATTCGGACGCCGCAAGCGATTCCAACACACCGCTTTCGGAATTCATCCCAAGCCATAACGAGTGGGATAACCCGGAAATTTCAACGTCAGGGAAGGCACTATGGGAAACGATGGACAAAATCCTGCACGATATGCCCGCACGAGACGCCTGTGTGCTTCGCTTACGATTCGGATTGGAGGATGGTTGTGCTTATACCCTCAAAGAAATCGGGGACGAAATGGACTTAACGCGAGAGCGTGTCCGTCAGGTTACAGATAACACACTCGATAAGCTACGCAACGGAAAGGCAGGGAAGATGCTTCAGGACTTTCTTGAATGAGAAACGCCGCCCAGATGGGCGGCGTTTTTTTGCTGTTCTCCGTTTCTTAAATCCAATCGAGCAGTTCCGCCAGCGTGAAGCGGACATTGCGCGTGACGATATGTATTCTTCGGTTCTCAGGTTCCCAACATTAAAATAGGCGTGTTTCCATATTTGCCGGTATGCTCAGAGCATACAAAGGAAGTATCACATACACAAAGAAAGTTCAGTCAGCGGTTTTATCATGCCGCTGGCTTTTTATATATCAAAAAACACGAAAAAGGAGAAATGAACATGGAAGCAATGCTGTTTAAGTGGGATTTCAGCGACGAAACAAAGTGGAAAGATGTCTGCGCGGAGCTTGGGCTACCGGAAGACACGGAGCAGGTTGAGTTGTCCGTATCCGCAACAAAGGTCCGTACCAGCCAAAACCGCAGTTGGGAAGCGACCGACGAGGAGATGTCCCGAATTTGGGAACGCCTCGGCTCGTATTTCTTGCGCTGCGAGAGCATCTCCAGAACGAACATTCGCGTTTTCTGTGGCGGCGGAGATTCCTTTTCCGTTGTTCGCGGCACAACGCAGCCTGGATTCGTCGAGGTGGATGGACGGTTGATGGACTATGAGGATTTTGAAACATGGCTGTACCAGATGGCAGCTTGAGAAAGGAGAAAAACATGAACGCACAGGAAAAAATTGACCAGCTTATGAAGGCCGAGATGGAGCATATCCGTTCCGTCGGCGGTATTTTGAATCTGCCGGAGGCGGACAGTGTTCTGAACGACCTGAACCGAGAAAAGCTGAAGGCCCTGAAGGAACTGCACGGACATCTCTACCTCGGACGCATCAACATCCACGATACGGCCAAGCGGCTTCGCATTGTTGAAGGAACCGAAGACGTGTACGAGGAAATGCTGGACCAGCCCCTATACAACTTCTGCTGTGATTTTGCCGTGCCCGTCAAGGACAAAACCTTGTCGGATTTGATTCGCGCTTGGAACGCAAGATTCACGATTCCCGGCATGAAGGACGCGCAGAAAATCACAGAGCGTGTGGAGCAGCTCGGCGGCGTGAATTTGATTTGGACTTAAAAAGGCAGAAGGAGCACAACATGAAAACCTGCAAAAAGCTGCGCTGTATTGCCAACGTACATGGGAGATGTACCGTAGAAACGTGCCGAGGCGAAATTCGGTCTACGGGGCGAAAGCTCACCGATACGAAGGATTCGGCTAAATTGTACCAATGTGCAGCTTCAATGTTTGGCAAAGATAAACGGACAAAAGGAGAAATGAAACATGAATAATAGAATCATGCCGAAGTGGAGCGAAGTAAAGGATTGTAATGGAATCAACCTTCACCTGTTCGACGCCGTACAGGTCATCACCTCCGGCAACAAGCGCAATAACCAGACGGGCAGAATCATTGCCCTTCTGAAGACCAAGCCTTACCTCCAGATGGTAGAGGTGCTGTTTAAGGACGGGAAGCGTTCAAATTTCCTCACGTCATCTCTTCGTCTCGTTGAAAGCTCAGAGGACGAGAAGGGAAAGGCACTGGCAAAAATCGACTCCCTGAAGCTCATGGGAGCAGAAATCACCGACTCCGATTTCTGCGTTGACCGTTATAATAACGATGCTTTCCTATTTGACGATGAAACGCAGACGTGGAACGTCATGCTGGAAGGCATTTCCGATGTGGACCGACTATTCGGAACCTTTTTTGAAACGGAGCAGAACGATTCCTACTGTAACATCTATGCGGATGTAGACGAATACTGCACCAAGCTCGCAAAGCCATACCTCACGGTATCTCTGTGGCTCGGTGATGTCTGTGTAGAGGCAGTGCGCCCCTTATCAAAGGACGAGCAGGAAGCAGTGCTTCGCATCATCCGTCCTACCTACGAGAAGATGGACTACAAGAAGCTCCTGAAGGAGTGGGATGCGGAAGAGCAGAAATATGTGAACAGCATCATGCTGGAAGACGGCGATGGCTGCTACGGGTACAAATTCGCTGCCGATACCATTGAGGCCGCTAAGGCTGGCTTCCATGAGGTCATCTGGATGGCGATTGAGCTGAAGCAGTACCGTTCCGGTCAGGATTTCAGCGTCAACTCCTTTATCGAGGACGGTGACGGCAAGTATGTCGAGTCCGACAGGGAAGGCCACATCGTCATCAATCGCGTCGTCACAACGCAGGAACCCAGCAAGTATATCAACTGGGAGATGGCTGGCACGTTGCCATTCATCTATACGGTGGACCGCGAGAAGAGCGAGTGGAAGCTCCACGCGACTTAACAACTGAAGCGCCGGTGGATGAAAATATCCGCCGGCGCTTTTTCCATGTTTTGCCACAATCGAGTTCTCATATTCTTAGGTTCTCAATCAGGAAATAGGTGATTTTTTCTCTTCTGCCGGTATGCTGAAATCATACAAAAGAAGTATCTCAAACACAAAGAAAGTTCAGTCAGCATCCCTTGCGGATGCTGGCTTTTATATATAAAAAATTTCATGAACAAAAAGGAGAAACGAAAAAAATGAAAAACAAGGCATATCTCTTACCAGCGTGCAAGACTGCTGACGGCGTTCCCATCGGTATTGGCTCCGAGGTGTACGCAATCACCTTTAAGCAGAAGGTCAACAAATACGGTCGGCTGTATCGTCCGTCCACGAGAGATTTGGCGGTCGTGAAGGTAACGGTGTCTACTGTGACCTTCTCCGAGTTTGTGGAACCCGGTTGGTTTGGCTGGACGGGCGTTGCCTATTCGGGAATGACCGAAGTCGAATGCTCTGATGGTAAAACGAAGACGTTTTCCTACTTGCCCGGTATCGAGGTCAGCCAGTACACCATCTTCGCATCCGAGGACGCCGCAAAGGCCGCCTTGGAGAAGGCGGTGGCGGGCGGCGGTCTCTATACGAGAGCCGGATTCCCGTTGATGCCTTCTTGGCAGATTGGCGAGGTACGGGCAGCTCTGGAGAAAGCTGAGCAGAGCACTGAGGAAGAGCCTTCCATCGTTCGCAACATCCCTTATGTCTCCGTTTGGGACGGCGGAAATTGCATTGCGGCGACAAAGGCAGACGTCTGTCTGGACACAAAGCAGGTATTCAACATTCAGACCATTGACGTTGGAGATTCTGTCAATGTTCTGAACCATGAGTACATCGTGCTGCACGGAACAGAGTATACCGTTTTCCCGAAGGGCGAAGCGAAAGACGGCGCATACTGGCGTGACTGACAAAAAAGAAGGAGAATGAGAATTATGACTAATATTAGTGAGAAAACCACCGGTTCCTGCAAAGACCGCGAGTATATCGTGACAGAGGTCTGCCCGCATTGCGAAGCAGAAGTCGAGATGCGCTGGAATGTGGCCGCAGACGGCTACAAGGCGTTCTGCCCTCATTGCGGCAATCGGCTGATGCTCTGCGACGCCTGCCAGCATCCGGAGGGCAAGTGCGTGGAGAACTGCGATTACAACTCCGAGACCGATACCTGCCGTCATAATCAGCCTGCACAGGAGCTGAAGGTCGGCGATGTTTGTGCCTATGGCTTTGGGACGGAGAACGCTTCCCGTGCCACGGTCAAAATCGTCAAAATGCTTCCGGATTCCAACAGTGCCGCTGTGATGTTCTTGAGCGTTGAGAAGGACGATACCGGAAACGGTATGTTCAACTACCTGCTCAAAACCGGAAATACCATGAACGCCAGCTTGAAATACCTGACGAAGATTGAGTGCAGTTCCGACCAGGAGCGGGATAACTACGCCGAACTGGAGAAGCTGTGTACGGAATGCGACGCGGAGTTCTGCGTCTTCAATCCGCATGGCATCTGCAAGCTGCCCTTCGTCACCGGAAAGGCTCCGAGACTGGGCGATGACGGCTGCCAGGACTACGCTATGAAGGATTTCATGATGAAGGAGGATTGCTGATATGCAGAAGACTTGTCTCAACTGCACTCATGTGGGCGTGTGCTCCAAGCGGATGCAGTTCATCGTGAACAACTATCTCGTCAAAAGACACTACGACGAGATTGAGAATGTCAGCAAAACGCTCGATATCTCCGTGAACTGCGACAGCTATGCAGAAAAGGATTTCTTTTCGTTCATCTGTGCGCGGGTTCGCGACTATTCCGATGGCGAAGTCTGGAGCGATGGGGACCAGATTCTGTGCAAGACAGAATCTGCCGCGAACGCGCTGTGCGACCTCCTGTGGCAGCTTTACAACGAACGGGGGGAGGCCTTTGACCTCCACACCGGCTACTACGACCACAAGGAGGACGAAAGAAATCACGAAGAAGACAGATACACCGGCTGGTGGTATGTGTCCGCCGACTGAAAGGAGAAATAATGAAAATCCGCAATATCCTTTGGGATACCGATGGCGGCAGGGAGGCTCTTGCCTCCCTGCCGAAGGAAGTCGAGCTGCCGAGTAGATTCGACCAGTCCCATTTTGCAAGTAGGGAAGAATGGCTCGACACGATTTCCAACTGGCTGTCCGACGAGTTTGGATTCTGTCATTTGGGGTTCGATGTCGGTGATGACGACATCTGAGAATCTACGATTTTTTAACAATAAGGAGAAATGAAAAAATGGGAAAAGGTAATGTTTGTGTGAGCGGTCCGTATGAGGGCCTGTTCTATATCGACAACGACTATACCACAGTGCTTCGCCGCGAGGATGACTGTGAGGATACCATCCTCCGGAAAGACCTCAGCGCCAAGGATTTGTCCGGCAGCGACTGGCTCTTCGATGACGAAGGCAGTGCGAACGAGCTGGAGGATGTGCTGGAGTGCTTTGTGGAGAACTTCACGCACAGGTATCCCAGCTTTGCGCGTGTCAAGCAGGACAAGTGGCTTGGCCGCAATGTGCGCGTCATCCTCGAAAGCAGCCTGTTTTACATCGGCATTGAGGGCAGCGACTGGGCCTATGCCGTGGAACTGCTTCAGAAGGATAACCCCTGTTCGGAGGGTTTCCAGAGGAAGCACTACAAGGCGTACCTTGACGGCATGAAAGCAGCCCTGCTGGAGCGCCTGCCAAGCATCGGCACCTACACGGGGCCGTGGACGCATGGCACCATCCGCAGGGAGCCTGTCAAGGACAACGACCTCCTCGCCGAGGCCGGCGACCGCATCGACAACGCAGTGTTCGACTTCATCTGCGCGGTTGTCACAGGCCACAGCGTAAACGGGGAAGCGCCGAAAGAGGCTCTTCTCGCAGCTGTGAATGAGCTTTCCGTGGAACACGTCAACGCGCTTCCGGAGGGCCTCCTGTCTGACGCTACGGACGAGGCGAAGGAAGCCGCCGGCGAACACTCCTTGCAGGAGAATGCCGACGACGGGCTTCCGCTTCGCTGGGATATGGCCGCCATTGGTCCTGTGGCCGACTATCTGGAAACCGCGCTTTCCGCACGGTTCCGCATCAATACCTGCCACCCCTGGCAGGATGATACCGAGTGCATCTGCTACGCGACAGACGAGCGCTGCCCGTACTGCACCCACAAAATTTGATAGAAAAGCGCCGCCCGTAATGGACGGCGCTTTTTCTTTGCAGTTCTCCGGTTCTTCAGTTCTCAGGTTCCTGGAAGGTGAATGCGGCATTTTCCACTTCCGCCGGTATGCTGAGACCATACCAAAGAAGTATCACAAACAAAAGAGAAAGTTCAGTCAGCGCCCGCGTGGGTGCTGGCTTTTATATATCACATAACCATCACAAAAAAGGAGAAATGAAAATGGAGATTTATGTAAATTACCTCGCCATTGAGGTCACTCGTCGCTGCAACATGAAATGCAACCACTGCCTGCGCGGAGATGCGCAAAATCTTGACATCTCAACAGCAGTTCTGTCGGGCATCGCTAAGCATATCCACCCTGCTTCCGTCATTTTCACGGGCGGCGAGCCGTCTTTGAATGTTCCGGCCATCAAGCGGTACTTTGAGCTTGCGGAGCGTTATGACACGATGCCGGCTGCTTTCTATGTCGCCACCAACGGAGCGACGTCGAAGGAGCAGATGCGCGACCTCGCGCTGACGCTGCTGGAATCGTATGCTAAGATGGAAGAGCAGGATATGTGCGAGGTCGATGTCTCTGTGGATATGTTCCACGAGGCGTTCCGCGACAATGACAACGCGAAAATTCTGAGCGGCTTGTCCTTCTTCGGCCAGGGTAAACAGCATTCGGTCAAGGATGACGATTTGAATTGGCTGTTAAATACCGGACGTGCCAACAAGAACGGCATCGGCGTAAGAGCACCGGAGGTGCTCAGGACCGACATGGACGAGCTGGTAACGGATTACTCCACAGAGTACAACAGCATTGCCTTCGATACGCTCTACATTGCCGCAAACGGTAATGTGGTAGACGGCTGTGACAGCAGTTACGAGGATATCGACGACGAGGAGAACGTGATTTGCAAGGTCAACCAGCTTCAGAAGAAAGTGAAAGACTATGTGAAGAACGCCGATTCTCAAATCTCATAAGGAGGGCTGAAGATGTTTGGTTTAGACAATCTGTTTGCTCAGACATCCGCACAGAAATTCTACATTAGCAGAGACCGAATCGCGGAAATCCTGCGCGTCAGTCCTGATGCACTGGATGCCTTCGAGAAGGCTTATTCCAAAGCTGCGTTGCAGACTGAGCCAGAAAGCATTTTCGAGGTCAATTCCAGGCAGGCAGCGGCGAAAAACGAGCGGCTCGGCGACGACAGCCCGGAAGAGCTGAAAGCTCTTACGGAACGCATCGTGAAGGAGCTTATCTGGCAGACGCTGACCTACACTTATGATGGGAAAACAGGCAAAATTGAAAAATCGCTTTCCAACGCACCGGAGAAAAATGCTCCTGTCACCAATCAGGACCTGCTGCGAATTCCCGCTTCGCTGCGACCGCAGCTGAGTGGGGAACTGATGAAGCGAGACCTTGACATCACCGCCTCAGCTGTGTTCCTGTTCTACTACGACAAGATGCAGAACGGGAAGACGCCGAAGGACCGTCGGGATGCGTATAACCGCTTTCGGCAGGGACTGGACATCCTTGACCTTGATGCGCTGGCCTACCGCATCATCGGGCAGAATCGCAACTCCATCGGACATTGGTTCCCGGAGCTTGTGAGTGCCTACCGGGATTCTGGATTCTTCCGGATTCCGGCAACGACGATAGCCAAGGTCCCCCTGACGCTCTTACAGCTGACTCGTCTGGACTATCAAAGCCTAACGCCTTCGACCATCCAAATCGTCGATAACTGGGCGCACGCTGTATTTCGTCTGAATGACGAGCGGGATTACTTCGTGAAAACCGGCACCTATTCATCGAAGTTCGACTTCCGGAATTGCCTGGTACACGGAGAAAAAGAGGTTCGAGAGCTTGGCGAGTATTTGCTCTACATCCACCATCAGGCGTTACAGATGGCCGGTCCCCTTAGCTTTCCCTGCATTTATGGGGTCTCAACGACAAATGAGTGGGTCGTGCGGGAATTTATTCCAGATAAAGAGGGAAATCCCTGTATCTATCATGGTTTGCCTCTTCATACGGAATATCGCGTATTTGTTGACTGTGACAGCGATGCTGTCATCGGTGTCTCTCCCTATTGGGAGCCGAAGACTATGCTCAATCGCTTTGGTTCATGCTCGGACGCAAACAGTCCGCATCAGATGCACGATTATGTGATTTTCAAAAGTCACGAAGCGACCTTGATGCGGCGCTACCATGAGAATGTCGATTCCGTGGTGGAACACATTCGGGAATTCCTGCCGGCGCTTGACCTGCAAGGCCAGTGGAGCATCGACGTGATGCAGAATGGTGACGATTTCTGGATTATCGACATGGCTGTGGCGGAAAATTCGGCGTTCTATGATTGCGTGCCGGAGAGCCTCCGCAGGCCATCTGCTGAAAACTGGATACCCGATATTCTGAAGCCCAACAACTGATTTTCTTGACTTGAAAGGAGACAGAAGCATGAAATTGCTGAAAGACTACGAATCCTCCTCTCTCACCCTTAAACGGGTTCGGGAGGTCATCGACAGGGCACTGGACGAGCTGGAGTATGACTCCAGGTTCGACGTCAATGTGGCTGCCGAGAACGCCTATTATTACTTGGCACACACCGCCTGTTGGGACGAGGACTTGGCCGCATTCCAGGCCCAGCTGGACAACGGCTGCGGTCCTGACGACGGTGCCGGGGCGCTGACCGCTTATGAGCGCGTCGAAATCCTGGCCGCACAGGTCGAACGACTCCTGAACGACAAGGAGACCTATGCGTACAGCAAGACCATCGACGAAGATGCCCTGCTGGACATTGTTGCCAAGACCCATCCAAGGCTGCTGGCTAAGCGGCCAGCCGATATGTCCGTTGAGGATTTCAAACACCTCTGGACTATGGTAGTTTCTGCCTACATCGTGGGCGGACGCGACTATGCCGAGGACGAGTTCATCAACTATACGGATGCCATCGGCGCGACGCCAGAGGCCGTCGCTGCGGTTATCCGGGCGGGCAATGAATAAGAAAAATACGGAACAAAGGAGAAATGAAAAATGATTAAAAGTTTGAACAAAGCATATCAGACCGATTCCATGTATTACTGGTGTAACGCCGAGGGCGAGGTAAACTATCCCGGTTCTGGGTTTTCGACAGGTGACTCTGAGCGGCTTCCCGCTGCGGTGAAGGAACTGTACGAACACTATCAGTTCAGCCCCGGCTGCGACGCAAATCTCTATACGGTCACTTACAGCGGCGAGGATGGGATGCTCCTCACGACGATGTTCAACAGTAACTGGATGGATGTCCCTGCTGTCAAGGACGCCAAACAGAAGGCGAGGAAAGCGCTCCGCAGCATTGCAACGGAACTGACCAGACAGTGCAAGCCGTGGGGGAACGTTCTGTTCGGCGAGGATACCGACCCGGAGGGTGACGAAATTGCCCTGTTTGTCCCTGCGGAGGAGTGTGCGAGTCACTTTGAGGAAGCGGTAAAGCTCTTCGATGCCAGCGCCTTCTTTGAGCGAGTCAGGGACAAGGTTGCGGAATGCCGCTATCTTGTGTTCCTGAATAGCTCGTATGTGCGCGACGCGCAGGGCTACTTCCCCCAGCAGCTGTCCGAGGATGCTGACCCGATGGATGAATCCCAGGAGGGCAACTGGGCGGACTGCGGTGGTCCCATGCTCGTCATGGACGTATACGCAGCCTCCAAGGCCGAGGTTGCCCAGAAGATTGCCGAGGCATATCCCAATGTGGATATGGCGGTCTTCAAGATTCTCCGTTGCGACGGGGAAATGACAGAGGTGACGGCCCTTGTATAAAATCAAGAACTTGACGTCTCTGCTGCATACCGTGGAAGCCGGCAGATACGGCAGCCTACCCGTCTATACACTGCACGGGGAGAAGGTCTGGAACAGAATCGGCGACCGCGTGGAACTGCACCTTGGCAACGGAAATAATGTTCTCTGCTCTGAGAAGGTGTTCCGGAAGGTCGAACCCTTTCTGGAGGCCATTCCCAAGTCTTAAACCTGAGCGCCGCCCCTTTGTGGGCGGCGCTTTTTCTTTTTGTCTTTTCACACTCCAGATTTGAGGTTCCTCGGTTCTTAGGTTCCAATTTGCAAAATGCGGAGTTTTCCGTGCCTGCCGGTATGCTGAGACCATACAAAAGAAGTATCACAAACACAAAGAAAATTCAGTCAGCGTCCATACGGATGCTGGCTTTTATATATCAAAAAAATTTCAAAAAAGGAGAATTAAAAAATGGAAAAAATGATTCAAATTGCAGAAAGCTACGGATGGGCAGTCGATATGGACAGCGATAGCATCGAATTTAACCAGTGCAGTCCGGCGGGGGAAGATTTCTCCTTCACGGTTCTGACGAAAGACGCATCTGACGCCGAGAGTCTTGCAGCCGAAGTCCGTTCTTACGCGGACAGCTTCGATACCGAGGAACACGTCAAGATGTTGGTCGATGCGCAGGGCAGCGTGAGTGGTGTGCCAGACATCAAGACGTTGGTGGAAGACGCTGACGCCATCCAAGAGATGCTCAACGACCTTGCTGACGCTCTTGAAAATGGCGACGCCAACACAGATGACGAGGAGACTGAAGCCTGCGGCCTCGAAGGCACTTACGAGTGGCTTCTGAACAACTTCGACATCGACGGCACGGCGGGTCGCATTATCCACAATGTTTTGGAGTATGCCGACCGCATGACTGGCGACGAGCAGTATGAGTTCTTGACGGAGATGCTGGATGGAACGATTGGTCTGTCTGACCGCGAAATCAGGAATCTCTGCTGGAACTGAGTGGGGGATAACCCTATGAAGAAACTGACTGTTTTCGACTTTTGCAGCCAAATCGGTGCCGCCAGCGATGAAATCCCTGTCGTAGTTCGCGTCGGCTTGCAGGAGATTGGGCATTTTCGCAGCCTATACCAGATTCCGGCAGTCGCTATGCCGGGTATCCTGGAAGCAAAAGTGACATTCGTGACTGTCAAATGTACGCAAATTATCATCCAAGTGAAGATGAAGGATTACAACACAACCATTTGAAAACCGAAAGGAGAAAATTTCTATGTTTTATGTTTTGGATTTCCATTCTCACCGGTTCACCACCTGTGAGACCGTGGAGGAAGTGAACGAGAAGCTCAAGCAGCTTCAGGATTCCGGTGTTGCCGAGGACGAAATCTCCGTCATCAATCGACTGGTCGATGACTGTGAAATGAGTATCAACGCTTACCGGGATTTTGCACGCAGCTACTGCTGAACGCGGAAAGGAGAAGTAAAAAATGAATCAGGAAATGGTAAAAGCTGAAAAGCGATTCGCAAACCACAAGGCACGCCTCGACATTCTGGACGAAAACGTGCGCGTTCTGAACTGGAGACAGCCAGGGACGCAGGCGTACGCGATTCGTGCGGTGATGGACGGCTATCATGTGTATATCACCGGAGACCTTGGCTCTGCGGTCATTTGCCTGACGGAGACTGCCACTTTGAAGGCTCTTTCCGGCTACTGGAAGAAACCCGGCTATTTCATGGAGAAGTTTGTCTGCACAACGGACGACTACTTCTTTGATTACGAAACGGCCAAGGGTGAGCTTCGTGAGCGCAAGACCATGCTGCTGGAAGAGTATAGGGACAATCATCCCGATATGCTCGCAAACGGAGAAACAGAGTATCAGGACGACCTCGACGAGAGAGAAACGGACCTGCTGGGCAGCTTCAACTCTGAGAAGGGCTTCGCGGCAAATCCCGTTGCCTTCTCCGCATGTCTGGAGATGGACATGGACGGCGTGGAGTTCGTCCCGTATATGGGACGAACCATCGCACACCGCATTTGGCTGTGGCTGGCCGCGTTCAAGATGGCCTATGAGGCGCTTCAAGACACCTCCACCGAGCGTTACACGCAGGAGTATCTGGACGCCATTGAGCGGAATACTCCACCCCGCAACGGCGCACCCATCGGCCGAGACTCCTTCGAGTGGGCCGGATGCGCAGAAGAGTTGAGTGTCTGCAACGTAGCACATCTGCTGGCTGCCGCCAAGCGGACGCCGGGATATTTTCAGGTTCGTTCCGCGCTCTGCGGTATGCCTGTCATCAGAGAACGTTATGCGGACACAATGGCACTGCTCAACAAGGTAAAGGGTACAGACGCCTACGATATCCTTGCCCAGCTGATGCAGCAGGCGGAAAGGGAGGCGTAAAATGAGCATGACAATCTTCGATGCGTGGCACATCGGAAAGCCGCAGAGTATCTACGACCTCACGATTATGGCGCGTTGCGTACAGGGTATTCAGGAAGAAACACGAGCGGCGGATATCGCCGAAGATGTAGTTTCTTCTGCCTTGCTGCCGTGGCTCAGAAGCGCTCTTGAGTTCTTCGGAGATGACGCGGCGGATGAATTCGCCATTCTCGTCGGCGGCGCGGTCTACCCCGTCTTACTGCGGAATTCGTGGCGAGCCACATGGTTATTCCCGTCTGAGGAGCGCAAAGGCTTGGAGGAGTTCCTGACCAAACATCTGGAAGGGAACGATGTCCCCAATCGTAAAGAAAGCATGGAAAATTTGCAGGCTGTCTGCGAGGCGGTCTACGAATTCTCCGCGCAGTCCAATCCGAGCCTCTGCTTCCTGAGCGATTCTGCCGGGAAAGACGTCTATGTAAGGGGTTTTGGCTTAACAAAAAAAGCCACCCAGTACCTTGATTCGCTCTATGAGCGTTTCGAGTATACGAACGCCTGCGAAATGGACGAACGCGATTTCCCCGCGTTGAAGAAGCAACTCGCCGCGTCTTCGGATAAGGCGGCGCTGCTCAGCAAGGCACAGGAGGAACGCGGTGCGCTCTGGGATGACGCTCTGAATGGCTGTACGCGGTTCAAGGATGCTGCCCTTACTTTCGACCTGGATGACACGGGAAATAAAGCGAAAAAGGTCGCGGAGCTTCGCAAGGCAGCCAAAATCATTTTTGAAGAAGGGAAAGGAGAAAAATGACAATGAGAACATTGGTGCGTTTTGAATATGACATTGAGAACGTGAAGTTGTTCGATATCGTGGATGGCGGCGCTGTGCATGGTGCGTTCAATGGCAACCTAACCATTTACTTCGACATGAGCGAGGATGGGAAGCTGCTGGATGAATCCAAGCAGGCGCTCCGTCTGGAGGCACGGCGCATCTGCCGTGCGCTCAAGAACCGGGGGATGAATGCTACCGTGTCCATCCTGAACGCCGATACGAAGGCCGTATATGGCCGCGTGTTTGCGGAGCACCCTGAAATCTTCACACTTCTCCTGTGGAACCACGGGAGAGGGAATGACCTGTCGAAGGAACAGCACGCGCTTACGCCGTCCGGCGTATACAAGGCGCTGGAGCGTATCCTCACGGACATTCGTTCCAACGCGGCGTGAGAGGGGAGGCGGAGACATGGGATGCTTTTCCTGGCTTTTTGCCGATACTGACAACACACAGAACCTGCGTACTGACCGGGCAGGCTATATTGCCTGCCCGGACGGGACCTTTATCCACGAGCCATGCTATGAAGGCTACGGCGAGTTCAACGGGCAGGATGTGTACGAACTGGTCGTTCGGTGGAACCGCGCATTCATCGCGGAGAATCCGGACTTCCTGCTTCCGCATATCCACCGCTTCTACAACGGGAGCGTAAAGCAGTACCGTCTGAAGGATTTCAGATGGTATCCGGTCATTGCAGACCTGTCCATCCCGTTTGAGCAGTTGCGTGACGCGCTCGACAAGCATCTGAGGGAAACCGTCAGCTTATACCGGCCCTATAGTGCCGAGCTTCGCGGCGTCGGCATCGACATTGCCTGCTACAACGAGGACAACGCAGCTCTTCCGTATCCCATCAAGATTACCCGGAAGATGCGGGGCGTCCACTATGAAGACCTTCCAGCAAGCAAAAATGACCCGGAACAGGGAGCGGGAATCTACCATGCCGTGAGATGGCAATAATTTTATCGGAAAGGAGAATGCCGTTTCTCCCCCACGCGCCGAAAGGCGTGGGGGGAGGAGCGGCCAATATTTTTTATGAACGTGAAAAGAAAATTTACCGCATTTGCTGCGGCTTTTTTGCTGCTGCTTTTCGCGACGCCAAGCTCCGCAGCATTAGAATTTGAGACCGATACGGAGGTGCGAGACGCAACGTATAACACTGAGCCGACTCAGAGTCTTGAAGCCGGCGTGCCGGACGGTATCCCGGAAGAAATGCTTGAGACAGAAGGTGAGACCACACGGGCGCAGTTCCTGACCATGCTGGTGAACCTCGCAAACCCGGAGCTTGATACGGTTCAGAGCACATCGTTCCCCGATGTTCCGGAGAACGCATACTACGCGCTTCAGGTGAGCTGGGCAAAGGCAAACGGAATCATAAATGGCACGGCGGCCGGCGTACTGGAGCCGGACACACCGCTGACACGGAATGAGGCCGCTGTGATGGCTGCCCGTCTGGCGAAGGCGATGGGCTGTGACGCCGCTCCGCTTTCATCCCGCACGCTGCTTGCGTGCGCTGACGCCGCGCAGGTCCCGCTTTACGCGAGAAGAGCTGTGAAATGGTGCATGGAGAACGGCATCCTGACCGCTTCAGAAAAAGGATTCGAGCCGAAAGGCACGATGAATCATAAAGAAGCTGTCGATATGATTCTCGCACTCGGCTGCTGGCTCCAGAATAACGGACCTGTTGTCCGGACAATCCCGGCGTCAGCCGTGGTGCAGGCCACAGAACAGCACGCAGCGTTGCAAAACAGAATCAATGCGATTGCAAAAAAGTACGGTGCGGTCGGTCTGTCGATTGCGTACATTAAGGACGGCCATGTATCAGATACCTTTGCGTATGGAGAGGCGGTTCGCGGAGTATCAGCCATGACAGCAGATACGAAAGTTCGGGCTGCATCCATCTCAAAAGTGCTTGTTGGTATGGCAGCGAGCCTTTCCGCAGAAGAAGGAACGATGACTCTCGATACAGAGCTGGACACCTACCTCGGTTTTCCCATCCACAAAGCACAGGAAGGAGACCACATTACAGTCCGTTCCGTTCTCACACATACATCTTCTCTCAGGGCACCGGAGGATGTATCAAGAAGCTATGAGGGGATGAAGACGCGACTCATGTCTTCGTCTGCGACACGCGAGGTCTGTTCCGGCAACTTGGAAAACTGGCTGTATAACAACTACGCCTTCTCTGCACTGGGGCTTGCGGTCGAGCGAGCAAACAGCTGCACGATGGACGAGCTGCTTGGACATTACCTCTACCGTCCACTGTTCATCGACGCGGCATTCCGAACAGGGAGTGTATCCGATACGAAAAAACTGGCGGTGCTCTACCGTGCCGATGGCAGCACGGGCCTGTCCTACCAGGAAATGCTCAAGGCTATTGATGACGAACTGCCCGGTACGGACGGCAGTGGATTCGCAGGCGGACTCACCATCAGCGCCTACGACCTTGGAAAAATTGTGGCGTTGCTTGCCGGTGATGGCAAATACGAGGGCGCACAGTACCTTTCTCCGTCCATCGTCTCCACATTGGAGTCACACGGCGATAAGGCTGTGTCCGGCGGATTCTACCAGTGCCAGCCTCTGCGTCTGCGAGCCAATACCTATGGGCAGAGCAGATTGTTCTATCACACCGGCAGCGCATACGGTGCGTACAACCTCATGTGCTACAATCCTGACACGGGCTGCGGCGTGGTCGTACTTACCTCCGGAGCCAGCGGAAAGAAAGATACCGCCGGCATCTACGCTGTGTGCGGAGAAATCAGTAACCTGCTTTTTGCCGCAAACCCCTGAATTATCTTTCCGGAACAGAAATAAAACACAAAAGGAGAAGCAAAATGGGACTCTTAAACTACACGGTTATGGAACAGCCTTACACCGCCGCAGAAATTCTGAAAAATCTCGATGATGACGGCCAAATTTCCGGTGTCATTGGCATCTCGCTGGATGACATCATTGAAAATGACATGGAAGGATTCGATGATATTCTTACCGAGCGTCTCGTCGGGCTGAATTGCTGCCTATCGGAAATCAGCTACGATGTCGTTGGTGTAGAGCCTGACGAAAACTTTCTGCATATCCGCGTATCCGGATATGTGGATGATGTGGATTATCTTGAGAGCCAATGCGATAAATAGTTTTTGCCACCCTTCGGGGCTAAAACTGAATCCGCATTCAGCGAACCGCAAACCGCGAGCAGGCTTAATGCCTGCTCGCTTTTTTGTCCGGATTCCAAAGGTCCATGCAAGAGCAGAAATGCACCATGAGAGGGCATATTTGCACTGTTTTTCCGGGAGGAAAGGCTTCGTTGCCTTACTGGGCCGTAAAGTTCCTCGGTTCTTGGGTTCTTGAAAGGAGAATAAGGCGTTTTCTTCATCCGCCGGTATGCTGAGACCATACAAAGGAAGTATCACATACATAAAGAAAGTTCAGTCAGTATCCCTTGCGGATACTGGCTTTTATATATCACCTAATAATTCACGAAAAGGAGAAATGAAAAAATGAGCAGCAAGATTTTTGACGATTTCCAAGAAATGTTCCATGACGAGTCGGAATTTATCGACTCTATCCGGGACATGGAAAACAACAGCGAGTGGCTCCCCGAAATCCCTCGCAAAGAGCTTCAGGTCATTCCTCTGGATGGACCGATGTTCGTAGCGGACGCTGTGGCAAAGTATGGCGTTGACCATGATACGGCACATGATACCGCCGTCAACGATTTGCATGGTGGTTACGGTACGAACCTCATGGTTCAGTATCAGGGCACAACCTGGTGCCTGCGTGATACCGGTCGTGCGACACTCTACACCACCGCCGGTTTGATTGGCCCCGCCAATGCGAACATGGTGAAAGCGGAAGGGTTTGCCGACCTTGCGCAGTGCTTGAATATCGCTCTGCGGTATGCCAAGGGAAACGGGCTTCTCCTGCTGCGTTATGGCAAACTGTCCGCGCTGCACAGCGGCGCATCCGACGGTTACGCCATTATGCGCATCAGCGAGTTGGTCCGTATCACGAAGGAGAAGCTGAACAACCGATTCGGCGTCCCGAAGTTCAAGGAAGGGTTCAATTCCCATAGCTATACCAGCGCTGTGTGGGAGCTGCCCGACGTCCGTGACGACCTCATTGACAAGTACCAGAAGGCGCTTTCGAACGCGGTCTCCCGCAATCATGCTGTCAACTGGATGCCCGTTGTTCGACTGTCTACCAGCGACACAGCGACCAGTTCGGCAATTCTGATGCCGAAGCTGATGTCCCCAGGCGGGGCCTTCTCCTTCGCCATTGGAAAGGGCATTCGCGTCGAGCACAAGAAGCTGGCGGCAGGGAAGTACGGACTGGAGAAGTTCGAGGATGAAGCGGACGGACTGTACGCGCTGTTTGAGGATGGCGCTGCCATGATGCAGAAGATGGGAAGCATGGAAATCTCCAATCCCGTCAACTGCCTCGTCGGTATCTGCTCCTACCTGAAAATTCCCAGAAAGTACGCTGACCCGGCGCGTGAGGAGGTTGACACCTTCGTTATCAACTCGCCGCGTATGTCTGCGCTGGACATCTACCTGAGCATGGCACAAATCCCCACCTACGCCAAGCACGCAGGTGCGAGCGATGCGAAGGTTCTGGAGTTGGAAGAGCTTATCGGAAAGACGCTGAACCTCAACTGGTCCGATTATGACATCGGTGGAACAGTTGCTTGGAAGTAAGTGATTACGGCGGTGTGCGGAGCAATCCCACACCGCCGCCCATGAAAGGAGAACTGCTTATGTATGTCGAAAAGACAGATACCTACACCTGCGATTTCTGCGGCCACAACGCGAAGTGGGACGCCTCCGATGACGTCCACGGGGAACTGTGGTCGTGTGAGGCGGAAGGATGCGGAAAGGTTTTTTGCTCCAAGTGCTTCATCAGCGCGTTTGGACAGGAAATCTACATGACCATGATGCAGAGCGGCGAAAACGTCCTCTGCCCGGAATGTGCGAAGAAAAAGTACAAAAAGGAGAATGAGAAATGAAAGTTGAAATCAGAGACATCACAAAGGAAGAAGCTGTTCCGTATGGCGATAACGCGGACATCGTTCTGGCAGAACGAAAAGCGGTTGTGTTCACTGATGACGCGGGCAACACCGGAAAGCTCTATATGAAAGAAGAAGATGTGGAGCTGCTCGGTGAACAGTACATTGCAGAAAATTCAAAGATGGAGTATAGCGAGGTTTTCAAAGAGTGGTTTCCGAGCGTGTCGTGGAACGCATACAAGAACGACCAGACACGCAATCCGCCGAAGACCATTGATGTCGAGTTCGTTTGCGACATGGATGGCGAATGCACAGAAATCTGGCGCAGACTCGACACCGGCGGCTACCTCATGCGGAAACTTTGCAACGAACCGTTCGCTCGTTGGCTGACCTGCCACGAATGCGGTGCCTCGTGGATGGACGGGAACTGCATCCGCCCGAACGTCACGTTTCGGAATGGGACGCAGACGGAAACCGTCCTCTACGATGACTGGAACGGAACCGCTGCATACAACAGCACGTTCAATCCGAATTTCAAAAAAGGAGAATAAGAAATGAGTTATTTTGAATGCAATCTGCCTGATTCCTGCCCGCATATCTGTGCGGGAAAACGGTCCTACTTCGAGGACACGGTGAAAGTCATTAAGGCCCGTATGGCAAAACTCGATGACGCGCTCGCAAAGTCCGGCATGGACGGCGCGGCGTTCGCGAAGACGGCCAAAATCCTGTTTGACAACAGCTTTGACCTGTTCGAGCGGATGGACAGCGTGGAACTTGCCATGTGGGTTCAGAACAGCTACGACGGGAAGCCTATCGAGCATCGCTTCGAGTGGCCGAATGCGGAGGTCGTCGTTGACTGCGCTTTCGTGCAGACGAAAGAGTGGGAGGCCCTTCGTCACTTCGGCATCGGCGGCTCTGACGCCGCCGCCATCCGTGGCGAGAGCCGGTACAAAACGGCGCAGGAGACCTACCACGACAAGGTGGGCACCCCTGAACTCATTCCGTCTAATGATGCCCAGGCCGTCTTCGAGCGTGGACACATCATGGAAGATAGAGTCATTGACGCCTTTCTGAAGCTGACTGGCTTCAAGCGGATTCCCGAAACACGGATGTTCCGTTCCCGGAAGTACCCGCATCAGACGGCGAACATTGATGGCATTGTCATCTCGCCGGATGGCCGCATCTTTGTCTTTGAGGCGAAAACGACCGTCGCGGAAAACTGGGACGCATGGAAAGACGGCAAGATTCCCCGCTCTTATGTCCCGCAGACGCGCCAGTATCCGGCAGTGCTGGATGATGACCGCGTGCAGGGAACATACATTGGCTGCCTGTTCATTGTTGACCTTATCGTTGGGGGACTTTACGTCGGCAGTGCGTACAGCGGCGAGCAGTTCGTCGCCCGCTGCGTCGAGCGCGATAAGCTGGCGGAAGACGACCAGCTGGCAAACGGAGAAGAGTGGTGGAACACCTATGTGGAGCCGAATGTGGAGCCGGAGGCTTCCGGTATCCCGAAGAAGGATATCGAAGTCATCCGAACCTATCACAGCGGCTATGCAGACCCCAGTGCCGATGCTGTCGATATGACGCACGACTTGGATATGCTGGCCGCCGCAAATGAGTGGCTCACGCTTGGTGAAAACCGCGTCACGAAGCAGAAGGAAGTCGATGCCATCAAAGAGCGCCAGGATGCTATCTCTGAATTGTTCATGCTCAAGCTGAACGACGCCGTAGAGGGACGTATCAATCTTCCCGACAATGAGTTTATGGAAGTCAAATGGAGTCCGCGTTCGAGAACGAACGTGGATATGGAAACTCTGAAAATCCGCTTCCCTGATGCGTACAATCAGTGTGTGTCAGTAAATCCGGAAAGTTCACGGGTCTTCAGCATCAAACGGAAAAAGGTGCGTACTCGCAAAAAGTGATGCTTCTTCAATGAGAGGAGAAATGAAAAAATGAGACACATCAGCCACAGACGCTGTGCCTCCGGAAGGAGGTGACAGCCTTTGTGTAACGATATCAACCAGACGCTGAAGGAGGAGGTGCGCTGCAAACACTCCTTCACCATCCATTCGGCGGACGGCTTCATGGTCGTCCGCTATAAGGATGCGGATACCGGTGAGTATCTCGTCGCGTGCGGAAGCAACCTTCCGACGGCAAGCGACATCATCTACACCCTTCACGGAAAGTGGGGAATGAGCAAGAATGGGAAGTATGGACGCCAATTCGAAGTAAGCTACTTCGATATGGAGCAGCCAAAAGGTAAGGCGGCCATTGTCTCTTATTTTTGCAGCTTGAAATGCGGTATCGGGAAAGTCGTTTCCGGGCGTATCTACGCCAAATGGGGCGATGGCGTCTGGAATGTACTGGAGTCTGACCCGTCTCAACTCAAGGCTGTCAATGGCGTTACTGATAAAATAGTAACAAAGCTGATGACCAGACTGAAAGAGACGGAGTTTCAGCGGAAAATCATTGCAAAGCTCGGCGATGCAGCGGCGGCGATTACGCCAAAGATGCTCAACGACTTGGTACGCTACTGCAACAAGAATGAACTTGACCCGCTGGATACCGTTGAGCATCATACTTATTCCCTGATGCAGGTGCGCGGCTTCGGCTTCGAGACCGTGGATAGGCTGGCGCGTGCGCTGCCGGATTTTGACCCCGCGAGGTCGGCACGCCTTATCGCATCCCTTGCTTATATTTTCGAGCAAAAATCTATGGAAGGCCATGTGTGCGTTCCAAAGGACGAACTGCTCGGTGAGATGACCAAGGTGCTTAATGCTGGCTTCCATAACGCAGTGTCCGAGGACAGCTGCAAAGAGGCGCTGAACCTTGCGTACAAGATGAAGGCCATCAAGGTCACAGCCAACATGGTCTATTCCACCAAATCCTTTGAGGAGGAGACGGGGATTGTCAAAGATATTCGCCGCATTATGAGCGCTTCCGATTCTAAAATCACAGAAATTGATACCTTTATCGAAGAGTACGAAGATGCGAACTTCAAGCTGGCCGACAGCCAGCGAGACGCCGTACACGGTGTTTTTGAGCATCAGGTCGAAATCATCACTGGCGGACCAGGCACGGGCAAAACAACAGTCACAAAGGCTGTTCTCTATGTCCATCAGCAAGTGTTCGGTGGAGATTCCAATGCTGTGCTTCTGGCTCCGACGGGAAGAGCCGCAAGAAGAATGTCTGAGGCAACCGGCTTTCCAGCACAGACCATTCATTCTGCTATCGGTTACACCGGAGTACCGGAGCTGGACAACCGCAACGAGGGCTTCCTGGAGGGAAACTTGTTTATTATTGACGAGTCCTCCATGATGGACCAATTCATCGCTGCGAAACTTCTGTCCATGATTCCTGATGGAGCAAAGGTCGTCTTTGTCGGCGACCCTGACCAGCTGCCATCTGTCGGTGCCGGTAATGTGCTTCGCGAAATGATTCGCAGCAAGGCTGTTCCAACAACCAGACTGAGCGTCATTTTCCGTCAGGCACAGGATAACCCCATTGTTGGGAATAGCCTGAAAATCAACCAGGGCTGCACAAACCTCACTTTTACTAACACATTCTGTTTCATTGAGCGGTCTGCACCGGAAGAAATTCTCCGCACCGCCTGCGCGTTCTATGTGAAAGCGGTGAAGAAATTTGGTCTGGAGAATGTGATTCTGCTGAATCCGTTCCGGAACAAGGGCCTGCTCTCCGTCAACGAGTTCAACCGCCAGCTCCAGAATCTTATCAATCCACCCATAGAAGGGGAGGAGAGCATCAAGATTCGAAAGCTGGAGTTTCGTCCGCGTGATTTGGTCATGCAGACGAAAAACACGGAAATCGCTATGAACGGCGATATTGGCGTTATCCATGAAATCAGCAAAATGCCGGACCCGGACGATATGAACAGATGGACTTACATCGCGTCTATCGAATTCAACGGGGACGGCAAACGCCATGACTATACGCCTGAGATGATGCAGGACCTTGACCTTGCTTACTGCACAACCGTGCATAAAAGTCAAGGGTCAGAGTACCAAACCGTCATCATGGTGGTATCCGAGGAACACAAAGTTATGCTCAAGCGCAATATCGTCTATACGGGCGTGACGAGAGCCAAGCAGAACGTCGCGTTGATTGGTCAAACAGAGGCGCTCAACACCGCCATACTGAACAACCAGACAGATGTTCGGCACACCCTTTTGGGCGACCGGCTTCACGCTGCGTTCACGGTGATAAGTTGAAAAGCTGCGCGTCTTCCTGAAAAAGGAGGACGCGCAGTTTTTTTGTATATTTTCGGCCTTTTTGGATATTCAGTCAGAAATAAATTGACTAATAAGTGTATATGTGGGATAATATATAGAGCGGAACCCCAAAAATTTTGAAAGGAGAAATTTTGCATGAATAGGAAAAACCGTGTGTGTTCCGCCGCACTCTCGGCAGTTCTGACGCTTACGCTGGTCACAGCACCGGCACAAGCTCTCGACACTGCTGGGGCGGAGAGGACAGAAGGGGGCTATGCCGTAATGCAGGCCGTGTCCGGCCTCAGTATCGGCGAAATCGACAGCAGCGGCATCATCTACAACGGAAAAGCACAGACGCCGACACCAAAAATCACAGTGGGCGGTACGGAGCTGGTTGCTGGTACTGACTTCCGGATGGAATACAGCAACAATGTTCACGCCGGCACGGGAATTGCGTACATTCTCGGAATGGGAAAGTATGCAGGGTATGTTGGCAGCTGTGAGTTCACCATTCACCCCGCTCAGTTAGTCGTGAAGGTGGACGATGTGCAGGATGTCAAGGACCCGGCCTCCTACACCTACACGATTCTTCAGGGGACACTTGCTTCCGGAGATTCGCTTGGACAGCCGCAGTATTCCGTGAAGGATAACGGGAACAGCACCAAGACGGTCAGCGCGACCTTCCAGGACAACGCCGATTACGAAATCACGGTTCTGCCCGGTACTCTGACGATTGTCCAGACGCTCGGCACCGTCGTTATCAGCGGACCGTCCAACGTCTTCTACAACGGCAGTGCTCAGACGCCGAAGCCCACCGTTCAGGACGCTTCCACCGGAAAGACGCTGACAGAGGGACGGGACTACAATCTCGTTTACCGCAACAACGTCAATGCTGGCAAGGCCAGCGTCACCATCAACGGAATCGGCAGCTACAGCAAGGTCAGCGAGATGCGTGAGTTCACCATCCAGGCAGCTCCCATCACGGTGCGCATCCGCGACGTGCGTTGCAGCATCCGAGATACCGACCCGACCTTCCGCTATGACATCACCAGCGGGAGCCTCGCCCCCGGCGACAGCCTCGGTTCGCCTCGTTATTCCGTCTATTCCAAGACGGGCTACTCTTATGGACCGTACTTTGGCATCCGTGCGGAATTCCCTGTGAACCCGAATTATGCTATTACGGTTCGTGAAGGAACAATGACCTACTATGATGTCAAGGTCGATGATGACGTCATTAGCACGAACTTCCGCGTAGTTGTCAATGATGTCTACTATGACGGCACCTATCAGGAGCCGACGGTAAAGGTCTATGACCGCTATAACGACCGTCTGACGGAAGGCGAGGACTACACTCTGAGCTTCTCCAACAACAGACAGGTCGGCACGGCAACTGTCTTTGTTACCGGCATCAATAGTTACCGAGGCTCGTATGCCACGGAGCATTTCGAAATTCTTTCCAATCACTCCAAACCGACGAATGACCGGTATACCATCGACGCTTCCGCTTCCGATGGCGGCCGCATTTCTCCGTCTGGCACGAATACCGTGCGGGATGGTGCGGATAAGACTTTCAACTTCTATGCGAACAGTGGCTATGAGATTATCGGCGTCTATGTCGATAACGAGTATGTTGGGACCAAGAGCAGCTACACCTTCCGCGATGTCAGCGAGGACCACGAGATTTACGTTGAGTTCGCAAAGCGTAATTCCTCTAACTCCAGATATGACATCACCATTCGCTCCAGCTATGGCGGTACGGTAACGCCCAATGACAGCGGCAGTGTCACCGTTGCCAGAGGAAATAGCCGCACGTTCTACTTTGAACCCGATGCAGGCTATCGGATTTCTGCCGTTTATGTGGACGGTTCTCTGGTTTCCACCCGCAACAATCAGTACACCTTCACCAACGTCAGAGATGACCACCGCCTCGACGTGGAGTTCACCAGAATCAACGGGTACTGGGACAATGCCGGCAACAGGTATCCCGGTGGACCGAACCATGACTGGACTCCGGGCTGGAAGAATCCATACTATGACGTGAGCAACTCTGCATGGTACTACAATGAGCTGTGCTACATGACTTCTCGCGGCATCGTCAACGGTGTGTCCAACGACGTATTCTCCCCGAACACGCCCGTTTCTCGCGGTGAGCTGGTTCTGCTCCTGTACCGTATCTGCGGAAGCCCGAATCCCGGACGTCACGCCTACTTCAACGATGTCGCTGCTTCCTCTCCCTTTGCTCATGCAATCTACTGGGCTGCGGAGAACGGCATTGTCACCGGCTATGGGGATAACTCCTTTAAGCCGTATGCCGCCGTTACTCGTGAGCAGGCAGCCGCTATCCTGTACCGTTACGCTACCTACCGTGGCTTCGCTTACTATCAGGAGACTGGCGTGCTGAACGCTTACGCTGATTTCTACGCGGTTTCTTCTTACGCCGTCCGCCCGCTGAGCTGGGCAGCGACCAATGGCATTGTCGTGGGGCAGTCGAACCAAACGCTTGGTCCGCAGTACCACATGACGAGAGCGGAAACCATTGTCATGCTCTATCGCTTCTGCACCATGTTCGGCCAGTGAACCGTTGGGGTTCTTTAGTTCTCAGGTTCCGAACAGACAGGTTTTGAAAATTGAAAATCGTAGGGTATGATGGCGTTACATTAAAGAAGTATCTCTCATGAAATTGACTTGATACTTCGCTGGGACAAGCGCATTCGGAACTGTCCGCAGGGAAGAATCGCTTGTCCTTTTTTTAATGTGCAAGCTACAACCACAAAAATTATTTCGAAAAGGAGAAAAAAATCATGTCTGAGTACACCAACAACCTGAACGTCGTCTCCACCTACAAGGGCGAAAAGAGCGTCAGCATCACCGGCACGTTCCAGTGCGGCATCCACTTCCCCAAGAGTGGGGCAAAGCCGTTCAAGGTCATCGAGCGCACATCCAAGAACAACAAGCAGTACAAGCAGATTGCCTGTACTGTTGTTATCTCCCCGGATGACCGCAAGAACAACAACGGCAATCCTTTCTCTTCTGTCTATTACGATGGGAAGTACCTGACCTTCAAGGAGTTCCTGGAAACCACCGGCGTCGAGCTTATCAAGGGCAAGCTGTATGCCGGCGTGTTCATGGACCGCAGCACGATGGGTCTGTATCAGGTCATGGGCGACCCCAATTTGACCTTCAAGCAGAACATCGTTCTCTCCGGCGAACTGTCCATCTATACGGATAAGGAAGGGAAGAAGCGTGCCGCTTTCGGCCGCGTGTCCCTGTTTGCCAAGGACCATGTGGGAGCCGATAAGGTGGAGAAAGAAAACGCGAACGTCATGCTGGAGGACGGCAACGCGCAGGCGTCCGGTGGGAGTTCCGCCACATACGCTTCCGCAGCGCCGGCCATGAATGATGACGGCTTTATCGACATCTCCGATGATGACGGTGAGCTGCCGTTCTGATTCGGCACATACAAAGCAAGGAGACACCGATTTCTCGGTGTCTCCTTTGTTGTAAAAACTTTTTAGGGAGATGCAACATGAAGGAGAAAGAACCCAAAATTGTCTCATTTCGGAATGCTACGACCATCTATATGGGCCATGCAAACGGACAGGACGGGGAGTGGGACCTGTTTTACAGCGTACATTTTGAGGACCGTTCCGCCGAAAGAAAATGCTCCGTTGAGAAGGCTGGAATTATCCTTGGCACCATTTTCGAAGACGCCATCTTCGCCGATAAGGTCTCCGAGGATATCGTGCTGTCCCGTGCTTCTCGCCGCCAGTCTTACGACTATGTTGAGAAGCGGCAGCGTTTTCAGATTCTGGACATGGTGAACAAGGTTTCTTTTATCCTGGAATTGTATCCGAGAACGAAGGAAATCTACGCCATCACAGTCCTCACACAGGACAGAGAGGCCATCAATAAAAAAAGAAATACCGTTGTCATAAAGATTCTTCCAGCTGTTGAGCGGGAGGATGTCGTGGAATCAAAAGTTGTCTATTATGATTACGACTTGCGCATCCGGGCATTCAAGAAACTGTACGAGCAGGTTATGGATGCGTCCTGCCTGCCTTGCGAAGATTGAGTTGCCACAGCAGAAAGAATCACACAACAAGACACATCAACAGGGTAGCATAGCTACCCTGTTTTTTTGCGTGTTGATGAAAAAAGATTATTCGAACAGCTCCCCCTCCTCGTCAGCGAGTGTCTTTAGATACTTAAACACCGTCTCAAACGAATCAGGCGAGTGGTCATACTCTGTAATATGATTGAGCGCAAAGTAAGGTTCAACCATATTCACAACCATGAAGATGGGTAGGTGGTTGTCCTGTGCGAGTTTCACGATGCGTTCTCGGCGCTCAGGCAGTAAAAAGATATCGTCGATGAACCCGCACAGGGCGTAGAACTCGTTGTCATCAGGTGTGAGGGGAGCAACTGGCAGATTGGCAGTCTCCGGTATATCGTGGCCGGAAAAAGACTTCTTGTTCATAAAAACCTCCACAAAAAAGAAATATGGTGAATGGACACAGTTTCACAAAGAACTGTCCATCCACCATATTATTGAAGGGGAGAAATGAAAAAAATGATGCAAACGTGTTATCCATCGTTGCAAGTATATTATACCAAATTTGCATTAAAAAGTCAATCCAATTTTGAGGATTCCAAGAAAACCATTCCAATTTGCAAGAATTCTTGGGTTCTTGGGTTCCTTGTGCAAGAATGGGCCATTTCTCATATTTATCGCTATGCTAAGAACATACCAAGGAAGTATCACAAACAAAAAGAAAGTTCAGCCAGCGGTTATAGACCGCTGACTTTTATATAAACAAGACTATTTTATAAAGGAGAAATAAAAAATGAAACTGGTACTTGCAAAACAGGATTTCCGGAATAGCGATGCTTGGTCTGAGGTTTGCGATACGCTGGGCCTGCCGGATAATACTACACAGGTCGAGATATCCGCATCCGCAACGAAAGTCCGCACGGTAGAACATCCAGCATGGGAAGAAAAGGAATTTTGGCAGAATTTGGTTGCCGAGCACATTATGGGCGTAGATTTGGTTGATGCAGTACGCAACGGCGAAGTCGATGGCCTGAAAATCGAGCCGAGTGAGGATGAAGCGGGCTATGTGAAGATGATGATGCGTCGGCGTCTCAAAGACAACGAGCAATGGGACAGCGAGACTGTCGAAGATGACCCCTACGAGCTGTCTTCCGCAATCTTGTCGAGCCTGACAATCCGTAACTGTCAGCAGCTTCTCAAGCCGTATCTGGAATAATTCCAGTTATTTCAACTCATCTATATTGGCACTGCTTATATCAAACATCAAATATGAACGATTCCACAAATATTGTAAAGGAGAAATGAAAAAATGAAACTGACAACAGAAGAAAAGGCAAAGCTGAAATCCAATATTGAGAAAATCAAGGCATACATCGAAGCCGAAATCAGCCCGAAGCTCTGTGGTGAAGCGATTACTGTCTATTTTGGCAATGTGGTACACTTTGCCAACGGCACCACCGGGAAGCAGTATCGTCTCTATGTAGACGGACGCAGTGTTTGCGGAGGTGCAGGGAATCTGCTCATGAACCTGCTACCAACCGGCACGCAGAAATTCGACTGTCCTGACTTCTGCACTCGTTCGGATGCTGGCCTTGAGCTGATTCATTCGTGGCCTGCTATCAAGCAGGAACTGCTTCAAAAGGTGCAGAATGTTGCGGAGCGCAAAAGCAGCCTTGACAATTTTGAACTTTGAAAGAGAGGATATGCAATGTTGAGCAATGTGAAACTGACTGCGGCCAATGTTCCACACAAGGAAAGCCTGACCACGGAAGAGAAGGCAACTCTTTGGAAGAACATTTCTTCAGCCCTTATTGAGACTGGTCGTCCAGGCATCAAGCGACTCCTGAACTGGATGCAGTCGGACTGTGGAAACGGCGTGATGAACTATGTCAACGCGCCCGCATCTACGAAGTACCACGGGAACTATCCCGGCGGTTTGATGGAGCATTCCTGGAATGTCTATGTATGGCTGACTATCATCGTAGGCAACGCCAACTCCATGAAGGACGCCGACGCGCAGCTCAAGAACGAGGAAAGCAAGGCAATGATGGACTCCGCTGCCATCGTCGCGCTTCTCCATGACATCTGCAAGGTCGGGTTCTATTCGATGGAACCGAAGAACCGGAAGACGTATGACGCGGAGAAGGTGAAAAACGCCCTTCAAAAGGACGTAAAGCACGACAGCCTCGGAGATTTCATCTGGGAGACGGTTATGAGCTACACCGTGACCGATACGCACAAGTTCGGCCACGGAGAGGCCTCCGTTGCCATCATCGAGAAATTCCTCGGCGTACTGGGACTTACCACGGAGGAGCGCATGGCTATCCGCTACCACATGGGAGACTTTGCGAATGAGCGCGAGACCAGTGAGGTCTATAATCGCTACCCGCTCGCTGCTATGCTCCACATGGCGGACCTTGCTGCGACCTACCTGGAAGAGCGTGAGTGTACGGACCAGATGGATGTATTCTGGGATACCGTTAAGGCATTTGCGCGGCCGGTCAAAGCGCCTGAGCAGGCTCAGCCTGCCACAGCGGATGCACCTAAGCCTGATGCGGAAACACCCTCAAAACAGGAAATGCCTCGCGGCCCGTTTCCGGGGCAGGGCTGACATGGAGCAATGCAAAAAGGCGTAGATTCCTACAACTAAACTGTGGATTGGCTGAGCCTGACTCCTTGTCAGCTCAGCCAATCCCACCGCTTAATTGGAAGAAGAAGTTAAAAAGGAGGAGAATGCACTATAGATATTCAACTATCCAACAATAAAGAAAAAGTCATCGTCTCCGATTTGCCGGACATGGGAGGGAAAGATATCATCATCCCATCTGCTATGTGGCCGCTCAACGGAAAAACAGGCATCGTCCTGAGCCACGACAATACTGTGCCGTGCAAAGATGACGGTATCCGCTCTGTTTTTGATGGGATGCAATTCACTGTTGGAGGCTGTTACCACAACGCTTTCATTTTGCGTGAAGCATTGAGGAACGCCGGCTATCAAGCTGACACTTATGCTGGATGGCTATTCGTGGGAGATACGATTCCTGCCCATCATTGTGTCGTCATCCTCAATGAGGACACCGTATTGGACCCGACTGTTATCGACTACCGAAAAATGGCGCTTGATAAATTGGACAAGAGAGAAGCTGTTGTGGACTTCCTCAAGTCCATGCAGGACAAGCCCAAAAGCAGTTACACCACTTTCGGGCAAGTCTTGCCCGGAATGATGTACTTCGTATCCAAATGCGAAGCTCGTGCAGCACATCGGACCAGAGCGAAGCTGGAAAAAGCATACCAGAACCACCCGGCGTTTGGCCGATTTATGAAGGGAAAGAGCCAGACGCCCATACAGGAAATGATTGCGAACGCTGGGATTTCTAATTTTTGAAAGGAGAAATGAGTTATGGAAAAGAATCTTGAGCTGACTATCCGCATGGATAACGACCATGTTGAAATCGACATTTACGAACCCGAATCGGGGGAGTGTTCTCAAATCGACGCTCCGCTGAGTTTCGACGAGCATCCTGAGTTCGATAAGAACATCGGCGACGAAATCTACAGCTGGCTCTCGCTCTGGGCAGACGAGTTGGCTGGCAAGAACTAATCGAAAGGCCCCCACAATTCTGGGGGCCTTTTTTCATCATTTTATTGACAATCAAGATGTTATGTGGTATAATACAAACATAAATTGAAGGAGGCAAAACACGCGGGTGCTTCGGCAGGAGCAAATGCCCGTCGGTTCGAATCCGACCGCCCGCCATTTTTTCTTTCTCCCTTTTCATTCAAATACATCTGCCCTGGCAGGCGGCGTCGTAGTCTGCCTTTCTCCTTCAGTATATATGCGGGTGCTCCGGCAGGGGCAAACGCTCGTCGGTTCGAATCCGCCCGCCCGCCATTTTTTTCTTCTCCTTTTTACCCATACATCTGCCCCGGCAGGCGGCGTTATAGTCTGCCAATCCCCCCCTTAAAGCAATATATGCGGGCGCTTTGGTAGGAGAGCGCACTCGCCGGTTCAAATCCGGCCACCCGCCGTTTTTTCAACTTTCTCCATTCATGAAGCGCCCTGGCAGGCGGCATCGTAGTCTGCTTTCTCCTCTAAAAACTGTTTATGCCGGCAGAAGTCTGGGCGGATTCAGCTTCTTAATCCAAAAGGATGTAGAGTTCACGGGTTCGAATCCCGTTGCTGGCGCACTCGTCGAGATTACGACCCCGGCAGACGGTCCCAAAGTCTGCCCACGAAATATTGAGGTGTAGCCAAGTGGTAAGGCATGGGACTTTGACTCCCTGACTCGCTGGTTCGAATCCAGCCATCTCAGCCATTCTCCCAAAGAGAAAAATGCTGGCATAGCTCAGTTAGCAGAGCGACGCACTCGTAATGAGTAGGTCGTCGGTTCGAGTCCGACTTTCAGCTCCAGAAATAAAACATTAGAAAAGGAGAATGGCAATGTTGGATTCAGCAGACTTAAAGCAAGCATTAAAAGTCACCTCAGCTGACTTAAAGCAAGCATTAAAAGTCACCAATCGGAACGAACGAGCGGCGGATGCGGTAGCTGCATTAGTCGGGAAAAGCGTGGCGCTTAATGCTATTCCAAAACTGTCGGATATTCCTGAGAAAACAGAAGAACTTGTCCGCCGCAAACAAATTCTGGCTGATATGTACGGCTTTGTTGAACAAAACTATGCCAGCGTTTTGATTTCGGGGCATCTCTTTCAACACGGCGATGAAAATAGGCAGGCGTTTGCCACAGCATACCGCGAATTGTATCACGCATTGATGGATTATATCAACCACTCAATGCGGGGCATGGATATGCTCTATAAGGCTGATGATTGCGAATGTCCGCCGTGGTATATCTGGAACACCAGCAAGGAAGATTTTGTGAATGAATGGGAAGCCCAATATTCCATGAAGTTTGGCGATACGATGGCGGCTATGAGTCAGCAGCAGGACAAAATGCTGGGAACTATCACTGAATATGCCGCTAAAGTACGAGATGCCTTTGCTGCATATTCGGTAGACTACAGAACCGATTCACCGGGGCGTGGCGTTGAAGTATTGCAGCAATATAAGGAATATTGCTCCCGAAATCCTGTGCAGCAGCATTGGGGGTAAGCACACCAAGCCGCCTTTGGCGGCAAATATGGGCCGGTATTCCGTAGCAGGTAGCGGGCCAGACTGTAAATCTGGTGCCTCACGGCTCGGCTGGTTCGAGTCCAGCACGGCCCACCATCTCTTAATATGCTATCGTGGTGAAATTGGCAGACACGGCAGACTCAAAATCTGCTGCCGGAAACAGCGTAAGGGTTCAAGTCCCTTCGATAGCACCATCCCGGTATGCGGGCGAGGAAGCGCAAAAAGCTAAGTGATTGGCGGCTGGCATCATTGCTAAGTGCTGGGCGGCTGGCAGGAAGGCGTCCGCGACCGGGAGCCGAGCAAAATGCTGACATAGCTCAGTTGGTAGCGCAGCACATTTGTAATGCGTAGGTCGCCGGGTCAAGTCCGGCTTCCAACTTTATTTGGTCTCTTAGCTCAGTTGGCAGAGCACCTGACTGTTAATCAGGGTGTCGCTGGTTCGAGTCCAGCAGGGACCGCCACAAGAGATAGGCTTAACAGAATATAGTGGTGAAAACCCACCGGGGCGGTATCCATTCCGTGCCGACAGGGCAGTAAAAGCCGTTTGCCCAGCCATATCTCTTTCCTTCGGTGCCATAGACGAATTGGTAAAGTCATCAGCCTTTCACGCTGAAGAGTGCGAGTTCGAGCCTCGCTGGCATCACCATAGCCTCGCTGAAAACTGCACTGCTCGGATGTGTCCGGCCTGATATCAGTGTGTGACAATCTAAGCGGGGCTATGCCATCCGGGACGGTTCCGGACCAGAGGACCTGGGCGGGTGTTCGATTCCCCAAGCCGTGTGGTTCGACTCCACACGGCAACGGTTGACGGTCCTCTCTTCACCTTAAACCGCTTGTGGTGGGTTCAATTCCCAACCGTCCCTGCCATATATATCGGGGTGCCTGGAGATGGTTCCAGTCCGGCCTCATAAGCCGGTTGACGCGGGTTCGAGTCCCGCCCCCGAAACCAGTTGCCGAGTCGCTCTCGGCTGATGTGAGCGTGTGCAGAAAGCCTCACGAAGAATGACAATGCCCGACAATTCAGGCGCGGAGCCGGTGGGTATACACGGCGGCTTGCGAAAGCGCCCATGACGCGCAAGTAAACGATGCCTCGATTGTCGGGAGCTGCAACAAGCAGCGTTGGTGTTTAACGGTCAGCACTCCGGTCTTCCAAACCGGCGGTGCCGGTTCGAATCCGGTACGTTGCTCCACGTCCAGTGCTCGGACAAAGTACACGTCTGAACGGTCTGCCCACAGATAGAGCACATCAGGGCAGGGGAAACGGGGACTCACGGGGGCTAACCGCAAGCAGCCGCCCCGCAGCGGTGACAGTCCGGAGAGACGGGCAAGCAGCAGCCAGCAAAAGCGGCGTCGCAAACTATCCGTTTTTCGCGGGTTTGTCTTGTGATGCCGCTTATTTTTTGAATTTTTTGCCCGCCGAAAGGAGCTTACACATGGAAAAAATCACACGAAAAGTGACCGCTACGGTCATCCATTATTCCGAGGCCGTTTTGGAGAACGGTATGCCGGCATTCAAGGAATGTCCGTCCGAACTGGTCGCAGATGCTGTCGATTCCGCTCAGGCCCTCGCTTATCTGCGCAAGAAGTACGGAACAGACCGCTCTTTCCTCGTGACTGGTCTGGAGACATCCACAAAGAAGTATGAGATGGACCTGGCTCTGTTCGTAAAGACCGCCACGCCGGTCATGGAGGTAAATGCTGTACCGGACGCAGAGCCGGAGGCTGAACAGACTGCGCCTGCTACTCCCACTTCGGAAGCGCCTGCTGCCGCAGTTGAGGTAGCCGCATCCGCACCTGTTCAGGAAGCCACTCCTGCACCCGTAGCTGCGGAGTTTACTCCCGCGCCTGTTGCGCCTGTCGCACCGGTTGAGCCTGCTGCACCTGCCACCGAACCCGCTGTGGCCGTTGCCGTTCCCGCAGGCGAAGTTGAAATTTAACCGTCATGCACAGCAGAGCGAAAGAAAGGGCAAAACTTCTGACAGCTATTGCCGGTGTTGCGCTGATAGTTGCGGCAGTTGTCGGAATTGCTATCTCACTGATGACCGGGATGCCGTCGGGAGGCGGCATCTCAGGTCAAGTAACCATTCAGCCCTATACAGAGGATTCACTTGCAGATATGGATGCAAAAGGAACCTTCTGCAAGTCCGTGCTCTCCACAAAGGTAAACAGGAAACTGGAGAAGAACGGATATTTAATGCTGGACACGAAGAAAGAATACGAAAAGTACCTGAGCGAATACCTTGACATCGTGCAGGTGGAGCCGGAACAGGTCCCGCTCGTCGATGACTGGTATGCCGCCGGATATAAGGCGATTGTTTTCTCTACAGATGCCTACGGAACAGAGGTCAATCTGGTGGCCGCCGAGCAGTATATCGGGGACGAGAGCGTTAAAATCGTCATCGGACCGGCAGAAATCAATCCTGCCTTCCAGTTCAGCCAGGATATCTCTAACTGCAAGCAGACCTCTGTAATTGTCTATATTCAAGCGGAGGTTCTGGATAATGCGGAAAGCATTGAATTTCTGGTGAAAGGAGAGAGTTAAAAAATGGCAAACCGAACGCTGAAAACGCAGCCGGGCGTCGATGCCTGGTGCAGTCTCCCTGACAAGCTGCTGTCCGAACAGGGGAAAGCCCTGGTATCTTCTGACCCTGACCTGAGCGAGCGGACACTTCGCCTACTGAGTGAAATTGAACAGCATAAGGACGAGGACATGAAGTGTTCCTTTGAAGATGTGTGTTTCTACGATAAAGGAGGACACTCTAAATCCGTTGGACTGGCCTGCCTGTCTATCTGCATTAAGGCAAACCCGTATGCTTCTCTCGCAGAGGTTGCGGCCAGGTATTCCGCCATGAGAAACAAGAACTTTGCGGCAGTCGCAAGAGCATTGGTAGACCTGAAGCACGAGAAGGGTTCTTTCATCGTTTATTCCAGGAATAGGCATGACGGAACTATTCAGGTAAACGCCTGGATGCCGTTCATCGTCAACGCGGGGCATGAGCTGCCTCCTGTGAAGGGAAGTGCTACCATTGCGTAGAGCCATCTATAAAGGCGTTGTAGTAGGTGTCCTGATTCTTGGCATCGCATATTTTTGGCACGAGCAGGGAGAGCTTTATATGGACGTCCTGCGCCATATCCCTCAAATCCTGTTTGAAGGATACCAACCTGCGGCGTTTGACCCAGAGGTTCAAAAGAAATTTGGAATATGGGTCCTGACGGAATGCCTACTCGCCGTATTTCTGCTTCCTAACGGCAGAAAGCGTAGGAAATGGGAGAAGGATGATGACGAGGACGAGGACTGAGCGAATCACTCTCATATACTCGGCCGTGTGAAACATAAAATTCGCAGTGGAGGTGTTTCAGGTGAAAAAGTCAACACAAGTGGTATTTACCATCGAATGCGGTGCGACTCCTGACGAACTAATGCAGGCCATTCAAGATATCGTGCTTTCAAAGCTGCTTGCCGGCCGAGCGGAGGTAGCATCTTGAACGAGCTGGATGCGCGTGGTATAATCGAACCAGCAGAATTTGGCTGGCATCGAAAGGAGGCCGGCACATGAGAATGTGCGGATACGCACGAGTTAGCACCGACGAGGAACGGCAATTAGATAGCTTAGAGCATCAGATGGAGTTTTTCTCGGATTTTGCAAAGCAGAATGGGCATCATCTGGTCAATGTCTACACGGACGAAGGAATTACAGGCAGACAGCTCAAAAAGCGCGATGCGTTCAACAAAATGCTGAGCGACTCAAAACTTGGGCTATTTGACCTTCTTGTGGTCAAGGATGTCTCACGATTTGCACGAAATACTGTAGACCTACTCACGTCGATTCGACAGCTCAAATCGAGAGGAATCGACGTGATTTTTGTCAATAACAGCCAGAAAGTGCTTGGCGAATCGGAGTTCATCATCACGCTGCTCGGCGCTGTGGCGCAGGAGGAAAGTTCAAACCTGTCTAAGCGAGTCAAGTTCGGGAAGAATATTACATCAAAGAAAGGAAGAGTACCGCCGCGAATTTTCGGATATGACCGGATTGATAACTTCACTATGGAAATCAATGAGAGGGAAGCGGAGGTCGTCAGAGAAATCTATCATCTCTACATCGACGAGGGACTCGGATGCCGCCTTATCGCCATCACACTTGCCGAAAAGCAGATGAAAACCAAGTTTGGTAACGATTGGAACCAGAGGAACATACGGAGAATACTGGAGAACCCAATTTACAGCGGACATTACATCAATCACCGCTACACCGTTGTGGACTTTCTGGAAGGAACGACGAAGGCGCTGCCGAAGGAACAGTATTACCACCATGACCGCCCGGAATGGGCCATCATAACGCCCGAACGCTTCCAGCAGGCACAGGAAATCTTGGAGCAGAGGAGAAAACAATACGCGACCGAATACATGCATTTCACTGGGCGATACAGCAACAGGCATTTATTCAGCACCCTGATACGCTGCAAGGAATGCGGACGCGCTTTCTCACGAAGAGTGACGCATTATCCAAACTCCGATTACATTTACTGGCGATGTCCAACCAACAACCAATATACCGCAAAACGATGTTCCAACAACACAATCGTCAGAGAGGATGACCTAATTGAAACACTCTCCACCTACCTGAGAGAGGTTGTCTCTAACAAAGAGTCCATCGCTCAGGAAATCGCACGCAAGTTTAAGGAAGCAAATGCGGTGGAGGGAAGTAAGCCAGACGTTCAAACGCTTGAGGCGAAAAAGGTCAAGCTGAAGGCAAAGTTGGAAAAGTATATGGAGATGTACGCCAATGATGTCATCACGATGGAAGCGTTGAAAAGTAAGACAGCAGAAATCAACGAATCTATCAATGTGATTGATGACCAGCTTATTCTCCTCGAAGGACAACGCACACAGGAAAGGACCATCGAAAGCATCACGAATGAAGCGATGACGGAAATTGAGCGGTTTCTCAGCCTGCAATCTGCAACCAATATGGACCTCAGAAGAATTATAGATTCTATCATCGTGGACGACAAAAAGCAGGTGAAAATCAATCTAAAAATAACGGGCAATTTGTAAAGAGGAGCTGCTTTGCATACCTACTTGGTGTAGACCGTAGAGGTCGTCGACCCGATGCTGCTGTGCGCGCACTTTGCCGACAACTGCAACTGCCGCTGCGGCTGTGACCGCGGTACGCTCGGCGGCGTGCCCGCGGGCATTCTGGCAGCATTCGACGAGCCAATCATCTTCGACGAGTCCGCGATTCGCCGCGTGTGCATCTCGCTCGGCCAGTTTTCGACTGTGCGCTTAGAGCGCGACACGCAGCTTCTCATCCCCGTGTACGACTACTGCATTCCGTCCAACGAGTGCACGCTTGCCGGCGGCGACTGCAGCTGCGAGGACCCGTGCAAGGTCTTCGATGCGGTAGAGTTCCCGATGGACGATTTCTTCCCGCCCGCGGCGGCGCCCGGCGGCTGCGGCTGCGCGTGCCCCTGCAGTAACCAGTAAAAAATCAAGCGCGAAAAAACGGGGAATTTCCCCGTTTTTTCTTTTGCCCGAAACGGGACAAACCGGCATAAGCGTGTCCACCGCCTCATAGATTGGACTAACACCAAAGAAGGGAAGTGGGAACGGTGGAACGTCTGGAACGGATCTATCGCTACGAACAATCGTGCGAGTTTTTACCGCACCGACTCAAAAGTCTCGCCCTGTCGCTGCCGGACAAGCAGAAAGAGCACGTCGAGGAGCTGCGCCTTCGCGTGATGCACCCGCTGACGGTGCTGACACTGGAGGGCGAGCTGAACGCCGCGCCGGACGGGCGTGCGTCGCTCGTGACGGCGGAAGACCTCGAACAGATGCTCGGCGCGGTGACAGAATATTCGCGCTATGCCTGCATCGAAACACTGCGGCAGGGCTTTTTGCCGCTGCGGGGCGGGTTCCGCCTCGGTGTGTGCGGCAGCGCCGTTGTGCGCGACGGCGAGGTGAGCAATCTGAAGGACATTTCGTCGCTCGCGCTGCGCATCGTGTGCGAGCACATCGGGCTCGGGAGCGACATTGCGCCGCAGATCTTCAGCGCTGACGGGCGGTTTTTGAGCACGCTCATTCTCTCGCCGCCCGGCGGCGGGAAAACGACGCTGCTGCGTGACCTCATCCGCGTGCTGTCGCTCGGGGATGCCGAACACCGCGCGCTGCGCGTGGCGGTCATCGACGAGCGCTGCGAGCTCGCCGTGTGCTGCAAGGGGCGAGCACAGATGGAGCTCGGCAACCACACGGACGTGCTCTCGCTCTGCCCAAAGGCCGTCGGCATCCCGATGGTGCTGCGCGGCATGAACCCGCAGATCATCGCGGTCGATGAGATCACGGCGGAGGAGGATATCCGCGCAATGTGCCTGGCCGCGAACTGCGGCGTCGGGCTGCTCGCGAGCATCCACGCCGCGAGCGTTGACGAGCTGCACCAGAAGCCGCTCTGGCGGGAGCTTCTGCGCGCGAGGGTGTTTCGCCGCTGCATCGTCATCCGCTCGAACGGAGGTGCACGTTCTTACGAAGTGGGTGACCTGCCATGCTCCGACTGACGGGCAGTGCACTGATCCTCGGCGCAGTGCTGTGGCTGCAAAGGAGTTTCCATTTACGTACTTTACTGCGGCAAAGGACGCTTCGCACGCTTTCCGGTGCGTTTCTCGCACTCGAGAGCGCCGTTCGATTGACGCTGACGTCGCTGCCCGCGCTGCTGCGGCACTTGAGCTGCGAACCGGAAGCCGCGGGCTTCTTTGAAGGTGTGACCGCCAATCTTGCGCGCGGCGAACCGCTTGCCTCTGCATGGGAGCACGCCGCAAAGACTCTGCCCATCGCCGCGCGGGAGCGGGAGACTGTATCGGCGCTGGGACACGCGCTCGGCGGGGATGAGGAAAGCGTCTGCGCCGCGCTGACGCTCGCGGCAAGCGAGCTCTCGCGCCTTGAAGAGGAGCTGCGGCAAAGGGAGCGCGAAACGGGCCGCATCACGGCGGCACTGTGCCTCGGAGGCGGGGCAATGCTCTGTATTCTGCTGCTATAACGTTATTGAAAAGGATAAACGCTTTACATAAGGAAGACGTCTATGGATATTGACCTCGTGTTCAAGATCGCAGCGGTGGGCATCGTCGTCGCCGTGCTCAATCAGCTGCTCGTGCGCTCGGACCGTCCGGATCAGGCAATGCTCGTAAGCCTGGCCGGTCTCATCACGACGATGATGCTGCTCGTGCGGGAGATCAGCTCGCTGTTCGATCTCATCAAGAGCCTGTTTGGGTTTTAAGATGGAGCTGCTCATCAAGCTTGCGGCGCTGAGCCTGTGCGTGAGCGCCGTGACGGCGCTTCTCAAGAAGAGCGACGAAGCGCTCTCGCTTCTTCTGCTGCTCGCGGCGGTGCTCGTCGGCTGCGCGATGCTGCTGCCCGCGCTCTCCGAGTTATTCGACTTCTGCGAGCGGGCACTATCGCTCACGGATCTGCCGCTCACGCTGTTCGTGCCGGTCGTCAAGGTCACGGCCATCGCGCTGGTAGCGCGCTTTTCCTGCGCGCTGTGCGCGGACGCGGGGCAGAGCGCGCTGTCAAGTCTGCTCGCCGCGGCGGGGACGCTGTGCGCGCTCGTCTGCGCGCTGCCGCTCATGGAGGCGCTGCTCGAGATGGTGGAGGGATTTCTATGAAAAAGCTGCTCTGCCTGCTTTTTGCCGCGCTGCTGCTCTGCGTGAGCGCCTCGGCGCTCGAACTGCCGTCAGAACTCGACGGCACCGTGCCGCGCGAGCTCATCGACAACGCCGAGACGGGGGATGATCTGCTTCTGCGCGGCGGACAGTACCTTTTTTCGCACTTTCGCGCGGCATTGCAGGATGCGGTGGCAAATTCCCTGCGCGGCGCGATGGCGCTGATGCTGCTCTCGCTCCTGTGCGGGCTCGTCGAGAGCACGGCGGAGAGCGCGGGGGAGACGCCCGCGCGATACGCGGGCTATCTCGGCGTGCTGGGCGCGGCGGCGCTCTCAGCAGGGGACTTAAGCGCGCTCATCGGCCTCGGCGTCGAGACGATGGACGAGCTTTCGACCATGGCAAAGCTCCTGCTGCCGACGATCGCCGCAGCGATGGCGGGCGGGGGCTGTGTGGGCTCGGCAAGCGTCTGGCAGGTCGGCGCACTGATGCTGAGCGACATCTTTCTTTCGCTGATGCGCGATGTGCTTGTGCCGGTGCTCTACTGCATGATCGGCACGGCGGCCGCGGGCGCGCTTTTGGAACAGAGCCGCTTATCGCTGCTCTCCAAGGGCATCGGCAAGCTGCTCTCGTGGGGCTTGAGCGCGATTCTGATCGTATTTACCGCGTTTTTGTCGGTCTCGAACCTGCTGGCCGGTTCTGCCGACCGGCTCGCGGTCAAGGTGGGCAAAACCGTCATCTCCGGCGCGGTGCCCGTCGTCGGCGGGATATTGTCCGACGCGACGGAGGCCGTCGCCGCCGCGGCGCTTACGCTGCGCGGAACGCTCGGTGTGCTGGGCGTATTTTCGGTGCTGGCGCTGTGCCTTGTGCCGCTGCTGCGCATGGCGGTGCAGTATCTTTTTTATCAGCTCGCGGCGTTTTTCAGCGGCATGGTGGGGTCACAATCACTCAGCAAGTTTTTAGAGCAGCTCTCCTCCGCGTTTTCACTGATGCTGGCGATGACGGCGGGCGGGGCGTTCTTGCTGCTCGTGTCGCTTTTGATTGCAATGATGATGGTGGTGACGGTATGACGTTTCTTCGCTCGTGGCTTTTAAGCGTGACAGCCTGCGCGGTACTGGTAAGCATCGTCCAGCAGCTCACGGACGGCGGCGCGATGAAAAAGATCGTGCGTTTTGTCGGCGGGATGGTGCTGATGCTTGCGATGCTGCGCCCGCTGCTCTCACTCACGTTCGATCTGCCGGAGCTCGACGGCGGTCATTACCGCGAGGCGGTCGAAGCGCTGAAGGAAACGCTGAACGCCGAGCAGGACAGTGCGCTCGGTGATAGCATAGCTGCGCAGACGCAGGCATATATTGAGGACAAAGCCAGCTCCTTAGGTCTGAGCGTGCGCGCCGAAGTGCAGACCGCTTTACGCGACGGCGTACCGTTTCCGGACAGCGTCACACTGTACGGAGAAAACAGCGCGGCGCTCGGCGCGTACATCGTACAGGAGCTTGGCATTGCAGAGGAGAATCAGCTATGGATCGAACCGAAGTGAACGCATCGCCCGTGCAGAAGGCGCTGCAAGGCATCAAGAAGTACAAATACGTCCTCCTGACGGCGCTGCTCGGCGTGCTGCTGTTGCTGCTGCCGCAGAACGAGAAAGCGGCAGACTCAGGCTCCGCGACACCGTCCGCCGCGGAAAATTTCGACCGCGAGGCGCTGCAAAACGAGATGGAGGATATTCTTTCCTCGCTCGACGGCGTCGGGAAGCTCTCGCTTATGCTGACGGTCGAGGGCGGCGGCGCTTACGAGCTGGCTCAGGATGAGACCGCGTCGCTCAAAGCCCGAGGGGAGGAGGTCGACGAGCAGACGCGAAAGACGGAGACCGTTGTGCTCGGCAGTGGCACGAGCGCCGAGGTCGTCGTGACCCACAGCCGCTATCCGCGCTTTGTCGGCGCGCTCATCGTGTGCGAGGGCGGAGACCGCGCGGATGTCCAGCTCAAGGTGACGCAGGCCGTCAGCGCGCTGACGGGGCTTTCGTCCGAGCGTATCTCCGTTGTTAAAGGAACGCCATGAAACTACAATATTTTTATTATGCAAAACGCAGGGAGGAAACAGCTATGAAGCAATTATGGAAGCGGAACGCAGTGGTCGGCACGATCCTGGTCTTTGTCTGCGCGGCAATCTTTCTGAATGGAAAGTACGCCGAAAAGGTCGACAAGCCCACAAAGGTCTTAGGTCAGTCCGAGCTTGTGAGCACAGACGGCGACGCCGCCGAGGTCTCGGCAAACGCGGAGGGGAAGGACTACTTTGCCTCAGCCCGCCTGACGCGCCAGCAGGCGCGCGACAGCGCGCTGTCGCTCTTGAAGGAGGCGAGTGAGAACGACGACGTGGACGCCGAGACCGCGAGTGAGGCGGCAAAGAGCATCGAAACGCTTGCTTCCTATACGCTCAGTGAGGCGCAGATCGAAAACATGGTCACGGCCAAGGGCTATGAGGACTGCGTCGTCTTCATGTCCGAAGACGGTGTGAGCGTGGTCGTCTCGACGGGGGAAGAGGGGCTTCAGACCGAGGACATTGCCCGCATCACGGACATCGTCAAGCAGGAGACGGGGCTCAGTGCAGAGAGCATCAAGATCATGGAAGTAAATTAGCTGTTGTAATTTTGGGAAAAAGATGATAAAATACTCTCGATATGAGCATTCACAAACAAGGAGAGGATATCTGAATGGCTGAGAATCGAGAGTATCTGACCCGCGCCGAGGAAAACGGCAGCATCAACATCGCAGAAGACGTGGTCGCCGCGATCGCCGCCGACGCTATCGGCGAGATCGAAGGCGTTGGCTCCATGTGCCAGAATATGACCGAACAGATCACCGAGCAGTTCACGGGCAAAAAGGGCCTGCGCGGCGTGCGCGCCGAGGTCAAGGACGGCGAGATCATCGTCGATGTCTACCTGATGGTGCGCTATGGCTACGTCATCCCCGAGACCGCGCGCAAGGTGCAGGACAGCGTGTCCGCCGCTGTGAGCGGCATGACGGGCTACAATGTCCACGCGGTCAATGTCCACGTCGGCGGGATCAGCTTCAACTGAAGAAAGATAAGATCAACAGATAAAGGAACAGACGAGAATGATTCGCAATACAGCGCGAGAGATCGCAGTGCATCTTGCATATGAACTGAGCTTTACGGATAAGACGGTGAAAGAGCTTCTCGACGAGCGGCTGACGAAGGAATACTTCGACACGCTCAAGGATGAGGACAACATCTACGAAAAGGCCCCCGGCGCCGCGCAGACGGAATACATCCGCTCCATCGTTTCCGGCGTTGCCGAGCACGCGCCGGAGTTGGACGGCTACATCGCCAAGTACGCCAAGGGCTGGAGCTTTGACCGCATCCCACTCGTCGCCTCGGCGATCATGCGCGTTGCGATGTACGAATCGCTCTACCGCAGCGACATTCCAACGCGCGTGGCCGTCAACGAGGCCGTGGAGATCGCCAAGAAGTATGAAACGCCTGAAACAGTGAAGTTCATCAACGGCATCCTCGGCAGCTTCGTTCGCGGCGAGATCAGCGCGGAATAAGGCATTGCCACAAAAAGCAGAGTACCGACAGGCGCTCTGCTTTTCTTCCGTTTTTCATTTTGTTTTGAGAGAGGGGTGACGCGGCGTGGCGCAGGAGCAGATGATCTTCAGCGTATCGGAAGCCAACAATTTCATCAAGGCGCTGCTCGACGCCGTGCCGCAGCTCCAGACCATTTTCGTGCGCGGCGAGATCTCGAACTACAAGCTCTATCCCTCCGGGCACCATTACTTCACGCTCAAGGACGAGGGGAGCGCGCTCAAATGCGTGATGTTCCGCGGCATGGCGGGGAAGCTCCGCTTCCGCCCGGAAAACGGCATGAAGGTCATCGCCTTTGGCCGCATCGGCGTGTTCCCGCGCGACGGCGCGTACCAGCTCTACTGTTCAGAACTCAGTGTCGAGGGCGTGGGTGACCTGCACGTCGCTTTCGAGCAGCTCAAGGAAAAGCTCTTCAAGGAGGGGCTTTTTGCCCCAGAACATAAAAAGCCCTTGCCAAAATATCCCAAGCGCATTGCCATCATCACCTCATCCGCGGGCGCGGCGGTGCATGATATGCTGCGCATTTTGAATGCGCGCTGGCCGATGAGCGAAGTCGTGCTCCTGCCTGTGCGCGTGCAGGGAGCAGAGGCGCCGCCGGAGATCGCAGGCGCGCTGCGCTACGCAAACAAATGGCAGGTCGCCGACCTCATCATCACGGGGCGCGGCGGCGGGTCGATTGAAGATCTGTGGGCATTCAACGATGAGCGCGTGGCGCGCGCGATTTATGCCTCCGACATTCCGGTCATCTCCGCCGTCGGGCATGAGCCCGACGTGACGATCGCCGATTTTGTTGCCGATGCACGGGCGTCGACGCCGTCGAACGCGGCGGAGATCGCCGTGCCGGACCAGCGCGAAATTTACCGCCGGCTCGACGCGCTGCAAACGCGCATGGTGCAGAGCGAGCAAAAGCGCGTGAAAGCCCTGCGCGAGCAGTTTGAAAAGACGTCCCGCAGCCGTGCGCTGCAAGACCCCATAGCATTTATCGACGACAAGCGGATGCTGCTCGACTACACGCAGAAAAACCTTGCCGCACTCGCGCAGCATCAAATGGCGCAGCGCACACAGCAGTTTACAGCGCTTGCGGCCAAGCTCGACGCGCTGAGTCCGCTCAAGGTCCTCGGCCGCGGCTACGCCGTGGCGCGAAATGAACAGGGACAAATTCTGCGTGCGGCGCAGGAGGCCGCAGCCGGCGAAAAAATCGAGGTACTGCTCGGGCAGGGAAGTCTCAACTGCACGGTGAACGCGTGCAATATGGGAGGAAATGACGATGGCAAAAACGTTTGAAGACAATATCGCGCGTCTCGAAGAGATCGTGACGGCGCTTGAAAAAGGCGACGCAAAGCTCGCCGATTCCCTCAAGCTCTTTGAAGAGGGGACGAAGCTCGTGCACGACTGCGGCGCGATGCTCGACAAGGCCGAGCAGAAGGTCGCAAAGCTCTCTAAGGGCGCGGACGGCGCGCCGGTCGAGAGCCCATTCATTTCGGAGGAGTAATCCATGGACGAAAAGCTGTTTTCCGCCCGCATGGCGGAGTATAAGTCGGCGGTGGACAAGTATCTTGACGCCTGCCTTGAGGAAACGCAGTGCGCAAGCTATCACAAGCTGACCGATTCGATGCACTACAGTCTGACCGCGGGCGGCAAGCGTCTGCGCGCGATCTTAGTGCTCGAATTCTGCCGCATCTGCGGGGGAGACGTCGAAAAGGCGCTGCCCGTGGCCTGCGGCGTTGAGATGCTGCACACGTATTCGCTCATCCACGACGATCTGCCCGTGATGGACAACGATGATCTGCGCCGCGGTAAGCCGTCGAACCACAAGGTCTTCGGCGAATGCACGGCGACGCTCGCGGGCGACGCGCTGCAGGCGCTGGCATTTGAAACGGTCCTGAAGGCCGACCTCCCCGCGCTGCGCGTGCTCAAATGCGCGCAGGTCCTGGCAAATGCCGCGGGACACGAGGGCATCTGCGGCGGCCAGCAGCTCGACCTTGAGTGGGAGGGCAAGATTCTGAGCGCGCCGGAGCTCGAGGAAATTTATCTGCGCAAGACGAGCGCGCTTATCCGCGCGGCGTGCCTGATGGGCGTGGCCGCGGCGGGCGGCACGAAGGAGCAGGAGAAGGCCGCGGCCAGCTACGCCGACAACTTCGGCTTCGCGTTCCAGCTGCGCGACGACATGCTCGATGTCATCGGCGATGAAAAGACGTTCGGCAAGCCCATCGGCTCGGACAGGGAAGAGGGGAAGACGACGTTTGTCGACATTTTAGGTCTCAACGGCTGCCAGCGCGTCATCGAGGCACACAGCGAGAGCGCGGTCGAAGCGCTGGGCGACATGGAGGACACCGATTTTCTCATTCACCTCGTCCGTGTGCTTGAAAAACGGGAGCAATAAATAAAAAATCCCGCAGAAAACGCCAAAAAAGTGGAAAATCATACAAAAGTGCGCATTTGGTGTTGACAAGCGGAATCGTCGGTGCTACGATACGCACATTGAAACGGAACCCACCCCCATGGGGAATGCTCGAAGGAAAGGATCCATTGGCATGAAGACTTCGTACTCTGCCAACTGCATGATGATGCCGATGATGCGCATGTTCAGCATGTGCATGCTTTGTCATGGAGAAAATGGTCATTTCCTTTCAGAAACTGTCTGAGAAAAACAGCGAAGCGGCAGCGGAAGGTCAATGACCTCCCGCTGTTTTTTACTGCTCGAACAGCATACACTCCCCGCGGTCTGTCCGTTCCAAAAAGAAGCTATTATAAAATAAGTAAGGAGAACAAAACGATGAAAAAGCATTCTATTAAGCTGACCGCCCTTGTCCTTGCACTGGTCCTCACTGCCGCCCTGGCCCTGACCGGCTGCGGCTCCAAGAGCGACGACTCCGGCGACGGTGCCACCACCATCCAGATCGCCGTCCCCAACGACACGACCAACGAAGCCCGCGCGCTGCTGCTGCTCCAGGACAACGGCATCATCAAGCTCGCTGACGGTGCCGGCATCACCGCCACCAAGAACGACATTGTCGAGAATCCGTACAACGTCGAGATCGTCGAGACCGAGGCTGCGCAGATCCCCAACATCCTGCAGGACGTTGACTACGCCGTCATCAACTCCAACTACGCCATCAACGCGGGCCTGAACCCCGTGGCCGACTCCCTCGTGATCGAAGGCTCCGCCTCCGCTTACGCCAACATTCTGGCCGTGAAGGAAGGCAACGAGTCCTCTCCCAAGGTCCTTGCCCTGATCGCCGCTCTGGAGAGCCAGCAGGTCGTCGACTACATCAACGAGAAGTATGACGGCTCCGTTGTCAGCACCGTGGATACCCCGACCGACGGCTTTGACGCCACTGTCGACTACGACGCTCTCGCTGGCGAGACCATCTCCATCGCCGCTTCTCCGACCCCGCACGCTGAGATCCTCGAGATCGTGAAGAGCATCCTCGCCGAGAAGAACATCACCCTCGACATCCAGGTCTACAATGACTATGTCGTGCCCAACACCGTTGTCGAAGACGGCACTGTCGACGCCAACTACTTCCAGCACAAGCCCTATCTCGACGATTTCAACGCCGAGAACAGCACCCACATCGTCTCCGTTGCCGCCATCCACGTCGAGCCCATGGGCCTGTACGGCGGCAAGCAGACCACGCTCGATGCGCTGAGCGCCAAGTAAGAAAGAAAGGAGGGAGCGTTCTTGATCGAACTGAAGCATCTAAGCAAAACCTTTGAAACAGCCGGCGGACGGGTAGACGCGCTCAAGGACGTCTCCCTGACCATTCCAGACGGCGACGTCTACGGCATCATCGGCATGAGCGGTGCCGGCAAATCCACGCTCGTGCGCTGTATCAATATGCTCGAGCGCCCGACGGAGGGCGAGGTCATCGTAAACGGACAACGTCTGGACACGATGACCCCCGCGCAGCTCCGCGCGGCGCGGCGCGAGATCACGATGATCTTCCAGCGCTTCAACCTGCTGATGCAAAGAAACTGCCTCGATAACGTCTGCTTCCCGATGGAGCTTTCCGGACTGCGGGGAGAGAAGAAGTGGCGCGAACAGCGGGCGCTGGAGCTCCTCGACATCGTGGGGCTCAAGGATAAGGCCAAGGCCTATCCCGCGCAGCTCTCCGGCGGACAGCAGCAGCGCGTGGCCATCGCCCGCGCCCTCGCCACGAACCCCAAAGTTCTGCTCTGCGACGAGGCCACGAGCGCGCTCGACCCCAAGACGACGCGCCAGATCCTCGAGCTGATCGGCGACATCAACAAAAAGCTTGGCATCACCGTCGTCATCATCACACACCAGATGAGCGTGGTGAAGGAGGTCTGCAATCACGTTGCGATCCTCGACGACGGCGAAGTCGTGGAAGAGGGTCTCGTCTCGACCGTCTTCTCCGCGCCCAAGTCCGCGGCGGCGCGCCACCTCGTGTTCCCGCGCGGCGCGGACATCGACGTGTCCGACCCCCAGCAGCAGCGCCGCATCCGCCTCATCTTCCGCAGCGCGAAGACGACGTCCATTCCGCTCGTCGCACAGCTTGCGACCGAAGAGGGCATCAGCGCGACGGTCATTTCGGCCAACACGCAGAAGCTCTCCGAAGAGGTCTACGGCAGTATGCTGCTCGGCGTGCCGAACGCGCAGTTCGAGCAGGCCATGGACTTTTTAAGAGGCATTGAAAATCTTCAGGTAGAGGAGGCGAGCGTCGATGTACAGTAATCTCTTTTCCCCGGATTCCATCGCGGAGCTCACCGTCGCCATGCAGACGCAGTTCCCCAAGGCGATCTGGGAGACGTTTTATGTGACGCTGCTGTCAACGGCGCTGGCCGTCGTCATCGGCCTTCCGCTGGGCGTGCTGCTCGTAGCGGGGGAAAAGGGCGGCGTTCTGCCGCTTCCCAAGGCCTTGATGAGCATTCTGAACGTCATCATCAACCTGCTGCGCTCAATCCCGTTCCTCATCTTAATGATCATGGTCTTCCCGCTCTCGCGCCTTATCATCGGCACGACCGTCGGCACCACCGCGACCATCGTTCCGCTGGTCGTGGCGGCGTTCCCGTTCGTCGCGCGCCTTGTTGAAAGCAGCCTGCGCGAGGTCGACCCCAACATCATCGAGGCCGCGCAGAGCATGGGCGCAACGCCCATGCAGATCATCTGCAAGGTGATGATCCCCGAGAGCGTTCCCTCGCTGCTCCAGAACTTCACCATCGCGCTCACGACCATCCTCGGCTACTCGGCGATGAGCGGCATCATCGGCGGCGGCGGCCTCGGCAAAATCGCCATCGACTACGGCTACTATCGCTACAAGTACCTTGTGATGTTTGCGGCGGTCGTGCTGCTTATCATTCTGGTGCAGATCTTCCAGTCCTTGGGCACGCACCTTGCGACCAAGAGCGACAAGCGCCTCAAGAAATAAGCGGATATTGCATCCTGCAAAGCGCCTCAACCGCACGGTTGAGGCGCTTTTTTGTCATTTTTCGCAATTTGACAGAGAAAAATGTGTCAATTTTTGAAAGCAAAATGCAGCAAAAATTGCAAAATCCCTTGTCATGTGGGAAAAGGGCTGTTATAATAAGAATAGAATGCAATGCAAGTCTTCTCGATTTGCATATTTTTTACGGAGAAATTGCGTGAACAGTTTTCAGGAATTGGTCCAGTCCATCGACTGGGGCTCGCTGACCGACGCGCTTTTGCGCGTGCTCGGCGTCTTTTTATGCTTGACGGTGCACGAGACCTGTCACGGTCTTGCAGCCTATGCCCTCGGCGATCCGACGGCCAAGCGCGAGCACCGCTTGAGCTTAAACCCGCTGCACCATATCGACTGGTTCGGCTTGGCTGCCATGCTGCTCGTCGGCTTCGGCTGGGCAAAGCCCGTGCCGGTCGACATGCGGTATTTCAAAAAGCCGAAGCATGGTATGGCCATCACAGCGCTGGCGGGGCCGGTGTCGAATCTGCTGCTGGCGATGCTGCTCTTGCTCGGCGCGCGCATCACGATCGCGCACTATGTCGATACCGCGTTTTGCAGCGGCCTTTTGAATTTCCTTGCGATGACGGCGTACATGAGCGTTGGTCTGGGGCTTTTCAACCTCATCCCCATCTCGCCGCTCGACGGGTCGAAGGTGCTCTTCGCCTTTCTGCCCGACCGCGCGTACATGACGCTGATGCGGTATGAAAAATACGGCATGCTTGTTCTTTTTGTGCTCGTCTGGCTCGGCGTGGGAAACAATATCCTCAGCGAGGGCATCTACCGCGTGTACGAGCTTCTGGTCAACTGGATCGTATATTGATAAAGTGAGAGGAATGTCATGGACAATCCCGTTTTCAAGCTGGAGGGCGTGGTGCACGAGCGCAGCGCGGAGGCGCTGCAGGACTTTGAAGGGCCGCTCGACCTCATTCTCTTCCTGCTGTCGAAAAATAAAATAGAGATCCAGGACATTCCCATCGCGCTGATCCTGGATCAGTACCTTGCGTATCTCGAGCAGCGAAAGCAGCTCGATCTCGAGGTCGCGAGCGAATTCATCACGATGGCGGCACATTTAATGTACATCAAAACGCGCATGCTGCTTTCGCTTGAGGATGAGCAGGCGCAGAGCGAGATGGACGAGCTCATTGCCTCGCTCAAAGAGCGCCAGCAAAAGGACACGTACCTTCGCATCAAGACGCTGACCGAAACGCTCGGCCCGATGGGCGAGTTTGGCCGCAGCATCATGACGCGCCAGCCCGAGCCCATGCAGCGCGGCAAAATTTACGAGTACAGCCACGAAAAGGCTGACCTCGTGCTCGCCATGCAGACGATCATGGAGCGCGGGGAAAAGCTGGCCGCGCCGCCGAGCGCGGCGCTGAGCGAGATCGTGCGCCGCGAGCCGTATCCCGTCAAGGGCAAGGCGGAGGAAATTCTGCACCGGCTCAAGGAGTTCGGCATGACGCGCTTCAAGCTGCTGTTCCGCGGCAGCCGCAGCCGCAGCGAGATCGTGGCGACGTTTATCGCCGTTTTGGAGCTCTGCCGCGAAAAGGTCATCCATCTGGCCGGTTCTGACACGGACTGCACCGTGGAGTGCGGGGACGACGCCCCCGACCGTATCAATCTGTAAAAAGCGAGGAACGCTATGTCTTTGGAATCTTTGGACCTGCGCGAGGTCGAGTCGGCCATCGAGGGCATTTTGTTCGCCAGCGGCGAACCGCTTCCCATCGACCGCATCTGCCTTGCGCTCGATTTGGACCGTCCGACCGCGGAACAGGTATTGCAAAAGCTCGGCGATTACTACGCCTTTGAGCGCCGCGGCATCCGGCTCGTCCGCATGGAGGACAGCTATCAGCTCTGCTCGTCGCCGGACTATGCCGACGTCATCCGCAAGGCGTTTGAGATCCGCAAGACCGCCAAGCTCTCTCAGCCCGCGCTGGAGGTGCTGACGATCATCGCCTACTACCAGCCCACGACCCGCGCCTACATTGATCAGGTGCGCGGCGTGGACAGCTCGTACACCGTGGGCCTGCTGCTTGAGCGCGGGCTCATTGAGGAGTGCGGACGTTTGCAGGTGCCGGGACGGCCGAGGCTGTACCGCACGACGAAAAAGTTCCTGCGCGACTTCCACTTGGGTTCGCTCGAGGAGATGCCGGAGATGCCGGGTCTTGAGGCCGACGGTCAGCTCCGCATGACGGAGGACGGCACGATCCTCGACCCCAGCGCCATGACGGAAAAAGAAGGCAGCATTCCCGAAAACGGGGAACACTGACCGCGTAAAGCATAAAAACCGCGTGAAGCGTAAAAAGAGGGAGGTGGTCGATTGACTGCGCTGAAGGTAATTGGCATCATCCTGCTCATTTTTATTTTGATTGGCTTTCTGCGCGTGGGCGCGCTGATGCAGTTCGGCGACGAGCTGCGCGTGCAGCTTTCGGTCGGCCCGTTCCGCTTCACGCTGCTGCCAGCAAAGGAAAAGAAAGAAACGCCGAAAAAAAAGGCAAAGGAGAAGAAACCAAAGTCAGAGGGAGAAGAGGCGAAGCAAAAGAAAAAGCCCTCGCTCCCCAAGCCGACAAAAGAGGAGCTCAGGGACCTCATCACGACGGCGCTCTCGGCGCTCAAGGAGACAGCGAAACGCACCTGCAAGCGCCTTCGCATCGACCCGCTGGAAATTTTCGTCGTCTTCGGCGGCACGGACCCCGCGGATATCGCGCAGACCTACGGCTATGCGAGCGCCGCGATGTGGGGTGTGATGCCGCACCTTGAAGACCTCTTCCATATCCCTGATCCCTCACTGCACCTGCGCATGGACTACAGCTCTGAAAAGACGCACGCAGTGGGTGCCGTTGGCCTGTCGCTTCGCATCCGCGACGGGCTGCACATCTCGCTTGCGCTGCTCATTCCGATGCTCAAATGGTACCTGCGCTATAAAAAGGCGCATAAAAACGACGCTCCCGCGGAAAAACCAACGGAGAGCACTCCGCAAAACAGTGAACACAGTGAAAAACTGACCGCATAAAAAGAAAGGATGAACCTCATGGAAAACATCGAAAAGAAGACCCCGCTCAACGATCTCATGGACACCACGATGGATAAGATCCGTGATATGGTCGATTCCAACACCATCATCGGCGAGCCGATCACGACGCCCGACGGCGTAACAGTCATCCCCGTTTCGCGCGTGAGCTTCGGCTTCGGCGCGGGCGGCGGCGATTACGGCAAGACCGACACCGCACACTTCGGCGGCGGCGCAGGTGCGGGCGTCAAGGTCGACCCCGTCGCGTTCCTCATCGTCAAGGACGGTCTGACGCGCGTGATGCCCGTGGCCATCCCTGCGGCGGCAACGGTCGACCGCGTGCTTGATCTTGTACCGGAAGTGCTCGACCGCGTGCAGAATTTCGTGGACAAGAAGAGAGAAGAGAAAGATATCTACTGATTTCGGGCATAATAGGGGCATTCCGAACGAAGGAGTGATCCCATGCCGCGTTTTGCCCGATGCGTATTTGCCGTTTTCCTTGCTGTTTCCTGCCTGTCAAGCAGTTTGACCTGTCAGGCTGCCGCGCCTGAAACTGCCGCCGCCGCGTTTATTTTGATGGAGGCGGGCAGCGGGCGGGTGCTGGCGTCGCGCAATGAAACGCAGGAGCGCAGCATCGCGAGCACGACGAAGATCATGACCTGCTTGGTCGCGCTGGAGCACAGCGAACTCACGGAGAAGGTCACGGTCAAACGCGAGCATTTACGCGAGGGCTCGTCGATGTACCTTCTCGAGGGCGAAACGCTCACGATGGAGGAACTTCTCTACGGTCTGATGCTGCCGTCCGGCAACGACGCGGCGGAGTGCATCGCCGCCCACTGCGGCGGGAGCAGCGGCAGCGCGCAGTTTGTCCGATGGATGAACGAAAAGGCGAAAGCCCTCGGCATGGAGCACACGTCATTTGCCAACCCGAGCGGTCTCGACGAAATGGGGCACAGCTCCTGTGCCCTCGATATGGCGCGCCTTGCGGCCTACGCCATGCAGAATCCGACGTTCGCGCGCATCGTCTCGACGCGCACGGCGAGCGTCGGCACGCGCACGATGACGAACCACAATAAGCTGCTCGCGTCGTACTCCGGCTGCGTCGGTCTCAAGACCGGCTACACCGGCAACGCAGGGCGCACACTCGTCACCTGTGCCGAGCGCGGCGGGATGCGCATGATCGCCGTCACGCTGCACGACGGCAGCGATTGGGCGGATCACGCGGCACTCTACGACTACGGCTTTTCGGCGTATGCGCTCTCAAGCGGTGCCAAAAAAGGCGAGGCCTACGGCAGCGTAAGCGTCGACGGGCAGAGTGTGTCCGCCGTGGCGGCGGAGAGCTTCCGCTATCCCACCGTGGAAAATGAAGCATTGAGCGTGCGCGCCGAGCTGCCGCAAACCGTCTCCGCCCCCGTGCGGAAGGGGCAAACGTTCGGCACGCTCGTCATCTCCTGCGGCGAGACTGAGGTCGGAAGAGTTGACCTTGTCAGCGCGCGCAGCGTACAGGCGCAGGAACCAAAGAGCGAAACAAGCAAAAATAAGTCGCTGGCGGAAAAGCTCTGGCAATTTCTGTCGGCAAAGTAAAGGAGGGATCGACCTGGCCGAAGCAAGAATTCAAAAGCTCATCGCCGAATCGGGGCTCTGCTCCCGTCGCACCGCCGAGCAGTGTATCGCCGCGGGACGCGTGCACGTGAACGGCAAGACTGCGCTTCTCGGGCAGAAGGCCGACCCCGAAGTCGACGAAATTACCGTCGACGGCAGGCCGCTCACACAGGAGGGGCAGAAGCGCTACCTGATGCTCAACAAGCCGCGCGGCTATGTCTGCACGCTCTCTGACGAAAAAGGGCGAAAGACCGTCGCCGAGCTCGTCAGAGACTGCGGCGCGCGCGTCTATCCCGTCGGGCGGCTCGACCTCGACTCCGAGGGACTGCTGCTTTTGACGAACGACGGTGAATGGATGCAGCATCTTCTGCACCCGCGCTACGAGGTCAACAAGGTCTACGAGGTCAGCGTCGCGGGCGAGGTCAGGGGAGCGGCAGAAGCGCTCGCTTCCATGACACAGCTCGACGGCGAGCCCATCCGGCCCGCGCAGGTGCGCGTGCTGCGGCAGGGGAGGGACACCGCCGTTCTCTCCATCACCATCCATGAAGGAAAAAACCGGCAGATCCGGCGCATGTGCGCCACCGCCGGATTACACGTCAAGCGCCTAAAGCGCGTGCAGGAGCACGCGCTCAAACTCGGGGCTCTTCCCGTCGGCGTGTGGCGCGATCTAACGGAGCAAGAGCTCCATGCAACAAAATCAAAGTAACAGAGGACGATCTTATGACGAAGAATATCTTACATAATATCGAAAAGAACATGAGCAGCTTTTCCAAGGGGCAGAAGCTCATCGCCCGCTTCATTCTGGAAAACTACGACAAGGCCGCGTTTATGACGGCCAGCAAGCTCGGCAAGACCGTGCAGGTCAGCGAGTCGACCGTCGTGCGCTTTGCCACCCAGCTCGGCTACGAGGGGTATCCGAGCATGCAGCGTGCATTGCAGGAGATGATTCGCGGCAAGCTCACGAGCATCCAGCGCATTCAGGCGTCGGACGGCGAGCTCGCAGGGTCCGATTTGATGACGAACGTCCTGCAGCGCGACATGGAGAAGATCCGCATGGCCATCGACCAGACCGACGGCGCGGAATTTGAGCGCGTGGTCGACACGATCATCGGCGCGCGCCGCATCTACATCGTGGGCTTCCGTTCGTCCTCGTTTCTGGCAGGGTACTTAAACTTCTACTTCCGCCTGATCTTCGACAACGTCACTCTGGTCAACGGCGGCGCGGCCGGCTCGTTCGACCAGCTCTTCCGCGTCTCCAAAGGCGATGTGGTCATCGGTATCTGCTTCCCGCGCTACAGTGAGCTTGCGCTCAAGACCATCCAGTTTGCGCGCGACCGCGGCGCGACGATCGTCGGCGTGACGGACAGCGAGATGTCGCCCATCAACCAGATGTCCGGCAATTCGCTGCTCGTGCGCAGCGAGATGATCTCGTTCGTCGACTCGCTGGCGGCGCCCATGAGCATGCTCAACGCACTCATTCTGGCCGTGGCCAACAAGAAGGGCGCAGACATCTCCGCGACGTTCTCCGAACTCGAGCACATCTGGGAGCGCTTCGACATTTTCGGCAAGATCGAAGATGAATAAGGCGATCGTTGTCATCGGCGGCGGCGCGGGCGGCATGATGGCCGCGATCTGCGCCGCGCGCAAGGGTGCGCACGTGACGCTGCTCGATCCAAACGAGCGCCTCGGCAAAAAGGTGAACATCACCGGCAAGGGCCGCTGCAACGTGACGAACGACAGCACTTGCGAAAAGCTGCTCGCCCACGTGCCGCAGAACCCGCGGTTTTTATACTCCGTGTTTTCCCGCTTCGACGGGCACGACGCCATCGATTTTTTCGAGGGGCTCGGTGTGCCGCTCAAGGTCGAGCGCGGCAAGCGCGTGTTTCCCGTGTCCGACCGATCATTCGACATCACAGCGGCGCTTGAGCGCGAGCTCAAGCGTCTGCATGTCAAGCTCGTGCGCGACCGCGCGCTCGGTATTTCGGTCGAAGACGGCCATGTCGCCGCCGTCAAGGGCGAAAAAGGGGACTACACCGTCTCCGCCGTCATTCTGGCGACGGGCGGGCTGTCCTATCCCGCGACGGGCTCGACGGGCGACGGCTTCCGCATGGCGGAAGCGCTCGGCCACACAGTCACGCCGCTGCGCGGCTCACTCGTGCCGCTCGAGGCACGCGAATGCGCGGTGCTGCAAGGGCTGAGCCTGCGCAACGTTGCGCTGACGGTATACGAAAACAACAAAAAGATTCACTCGGATTTCGGCGAAATGCTGTTCACGCACTTCGGCGTAAGCGGGCCGCTCATCCTGTCGGCCAGCGCGCACATGCGGCATTTCGACAAAAAGCAGTACCGACTGGAGATCGACCTCAAGCCCGCGCTCGACGAGCAAATGCTCGACAAGCGCCTGCTGTCGGATTTTGAAAAGCACGCAAACAGCGACTACTGCAACGTGCTCGGCACGCTTCTGCCGCAGAAGATGATCGACGAATTCATCGACCGCTCGGGCATCCCTCCGCACGAAAAGGTGCACGACATCACGCGCGCCCAGCGCGAGACCATCCGCACGCTCTTAAAGCGCTGGACGGTCAACGTCAGCGCGCCGATGCCGGTCGAAAATGCGATCATCACCTCCGGCGGCGTCAAGGTGGGGGAGATCGACCCGAAGACCATGGCGTCGAAAAAGGTTGGCGGCCTTTATTTTGCCGGCGAGATCATCGACGTAGACGCCTACACGGGCGGCTACAATCTGCAAATCGCCTGGGCGACCGGCAAGGCCGCGGGCGAGGCTGCCGCGGACGCACTGCTGACGCAGTAAGCACATATTTATTGTAAGAGGGAAGAATCAAACAGATGAAAAAGCATTTTTCCATTGCCATTGACGGCCCCGGCGGCGCGGGCAAGAGTACGCTCGCCAAGGCCGTCGCCAAGAAATTGAACATTCTGCATGTCGACACGGGCGCGATCTACCGCACCATCGGCTACGCGGCGTTTTCCCGCGGACTGGATGCCAAGGACGAATCTCAAATCGCGCCGCTGCTGAAAGAAATTCAGATCGACATGGCATTTGACGAGAATAGCGGACAGAAAATGCTGCTTGACGGCAAGGACGTCAGCACCGAGATCCGCCTGCCGGAAATTTCGATGTACGCCTCGAACGTCTCGGCGCTGCCGTGCGTACGCGCGTACTTACTCGAGATGCAGCGCGACATCGCGCGCAAGAGAAGCGTCATCATGGACGGGCGCGACATCGGCACGGTCGTTCTGCCGGATGCCGACCTCAAAATTTACCTGACGGCATCGACCGAGGAGCGAGCGCGCCGCCGCTGCCTCGAGCTCTCCGAGCGCGGCACGCCCAAAGCGTATGAAGAGGTACTGCGCGAGATCAACGAGCGCGACTATCAGGACATGCACCGCGACATCGCCCCGCTGCGCGAGGCGGCGGACGCCGTGCACTTCGACACGTCGAAGCTCAGCTTTGAAGAGAGCGAGCAGGCGCTGCTGAGCCTCATTCAGGAGAAATTGAAATGATGCACCGTATCTTTTTTGCGTTTATCTGGATCATCGGTCGGGTGCTGCTGTGGATCTACCGCGTGGACGTCAAGGGGCTTGAAAATCTTCCGAAGCACAGTGTCCTGCTGTGCCCGAACCATTCAACGGACTTAGACCCCGTGCTCATCGGCCTGTGCCTGCCGCTCGACTACCATCTGCACTTTATGGCCAAGGCCGAGCTCTTCGACAACCGCGCGCTCGCGTGGCTCATCCGCACGCTCGGCGCATTTCCCGTCCAGCGCGACGGCAAGGATATCCAGTCCATCAAGACCGCGATGCAGGTGCTCCACAAGGGTGAGAATCTTCTGATCTTCCCCGAGGGGACGACGATCCGGGGCGGCGTCGGCTATCACGACGGACTCCCCGCGCACGCGCACGCGGGCATCGCGATGATCGGCGTGCGCACGGGTGCGACGCTCGTGCCGGTGTTCTGCGACGGGCAGAAAAAGCCCTTCCGTAAGACGCGCATCATCTTCGGCGAGCCGTATGTGCCTGAGGTCACGGGCCGCCGCGGCACGTCCGAAGAATTGCAGGCCATCGCCGACGAAATGCTGCGTCAGGCCTACGCGCTCGGCGGCCAGCAGGTGGGAGGCGCGCCGCTGTGAAGGTCATCTTAGCTGAGACCGCGGGCTTCTGCTATGGCGTGGAGCGCGCGGTCAACCTTGCGCGCGAAACGGCAAAAGCGCGCGGCGGCGCGATGCTCGGCAGCATCGTGCACAACGCGGGCGTCGTGCGCGAGATCGAAGACCTTGGCATGCGCCTCATCACGTCGCCCGACCAGGCAAAGGCGGGGGAGACCGTGCTCATCCGCGCCCACGGCGAGTCGAGAGCGACGCTTGATGCGCTGCGAGAGCGCGGGGCAGAGGTCGTGAGCGCCGTGTGCCCGCATGTCGAGCGCATCCGAAAGCTTGCACAGGAGGCAGAGCACGAGGGACGCCGCGTCATCCTGATCGGTGAGCGCCATCATCCCGAGGTGCAGGGCATCGCAGGATGGTGCAGCGACCCGCTGATTTTTGAAAATGTGCAGGAAGTGCAAAAATACTTGCAGGAACACCCCAATTTTGCCCATTTACCCAGTATCATGCTGGCGCAAACGACCTGCATTCGTGCGCTTTGGGAAAGTTGCGTGAAATTTCTAAAAAAACAGTGTACAAATCTGAAAATCAATGATACAATATGCAATGCTACGCAGAAACGTCAAACTGAGGCAGCAGAACTTTCCGCCAAGGTAGACGCGATGGTGGTTGTGGGCGACCGAAGAAGCGCCAACACAAGGCATTTGACCGAGATTTGCAGAGAGAACTGCGGAAAAGTCCTCCAGATCGAATCCGCAGACGAGCTCTCACCGGAATACTTTTCCGGATGCCGTGTGGCGGGACTGACAGCCGGCGCATCTACTCCTGCGAGTATCATTATGGAGGTATTAACAACAATGACGGAAGAAAACATCAACACCACTGCCCCTGAAACCAGCGAATCCTTTGAAGAACTGCTTGAAAAATCTTTCAAGACTCTAAATACAGGAGATAAGGTGACCGGTATCGTGACCGCCATCGGCACGACCGAGATCCAGGTCGACGTCGGCTGCAAGCAGGCAGGCTATATCCCTGTTTCTGAGCTGAGCAGCGACCCCGACGTCAAGCCCGAGGACGTCGTCAAGGTCGGCGACGAGATCGAGGCTTACGTTGTCCGCGTCAACGACGTGGAAGGCTACGCCACCCTCTCCAAGAAGCGTCTCGACGCTGTCAAGCTCTGGGAAGACATTGAGACCGCCGTTGAGGACAAGACCGTTCTCGAAGGCACCGTGACCGAAGTGAACAAGGGCGGCATCGTCGTTTCTGTCAAGGGCGTGCGCGTGTTCGTGCCCGCTTCTCAGAGCGGCATGCCCAAGGACTCCGACCTTGGCCAGATGGTCAAGCAGAAGGTCAAGCTCCGCGTGACCGAGGTCAACCGTGCCCGCCGCCGCGTCGTCGGCTCCATCAAGTCCGTGCTGAACGAGGAGCGTCAGGCTGCTCAGGCCGCCATCTGGGAGGGCATCGAGGTCGGCAAGCACTATGACGGCGTTGTCAAGTCCATGACCTCTTACGGCGTGTTCGTCGACATCGGCGGCGTGGACGGCATGGTTCACATCTCCGAGCTGAGCTGGAGCCGCATCAAGAACCCCGCCGAGGTCGTCTCCATCGGCGATCACCTCGACGTGTATGTCATCTCCTTCGACCCCGAGAAGCGCAAGATTTCCCTCGGCGTCAAGGATCGCACCCAGAACCCCTGGGATGTGTTCATGAACACCTACAAGGTCGGCGATGTTGCCAACGTCCGCATCGTCAAGCTGATGACCTTCGGCGCGTTCGCTGAGGTCGTTCCCGGCGTGGACGGCCTGATCCATATCTCCCAGATCGCTGACCGCCGCATCGACAAGCCCTCCGACGTCCTGTCCGAAGGCCAGATGGTCGACGCGAAGATCACCGCCATCGACGAGGAGAAGAAGAAGATCTCCCTCAGCATCCGCGCGCTGCTCAGCGGTGAGGAAGAGGCTCCTGTCGAGGAGTAATTTTCCCGAACTGAAAAGAGACAGGCTCCGGCCTGTCTCTTTTTTACGTTCTTTTTTACGCTGACACGTAAGAAAGACTTTGCAAACGGCGATCGGTATGCTATAATTGTTAAAGTTTCGACATAGTTCCGAAATGATAATCAAATTCACATACATACAGGAGGAATTATCCATGGATTACGCAGCGCTTTATCAGAAGAAGCTGACCTCTGCCGCGGAAGCCGTCAAGGTCGTCAAGAGCGGCGACTGGGTCGACTACGGCTGGTGCACCAACCATCCCTACACGCTCGACAAGGCTCTGGCCGCACGCCAGAATGAGCTCAAGGACGTCAAGGTCCGCGGCGGCGTGACGATGTGGATGCCCGAGATCTGCAAGGCCGAGGACGCCGGTGAGCACTTCACTTGGAACTCCTGGCATTGCAGCGGCATCGACCGCAAGATTATCTCCAAGGGCATGGGCTATTTCATTCCCATGCGCTACAGCGAGCTGCCGCGCTTCTACCGCGACGGCAACGCCACAGTCGATGTTGCGATGATCCAGGTCACGCCGATGGATAAGCACGGCAACTTCAGCTATGCTCTCGCGTGCTCTCACTTAGCCGACATGCTGGATGCCGCCAAGACTATCATCGTCGAGGTCAACGAGAACCTTCCCTGGGTTTACGGCCTCACCGGCTGCGAGATCAACATCAAGGACGTCGACATGGTTGTGGAAGGGGAGAATCCTCCCGTTGCGCAGCTCGGCGCGGGCGGTGCCCCCACCGAGGTCGACACTGCGGTCGCCAACCTTGTCGTGCCTGAGATTCCGAATGGCGCGTGCCTCCAGCTCGGCATCGGCGGCATGCCCAACACCATCGGCTCGATGATCGCGCAGTCTGACCTCAAGGACCTGTCCGTTCACACCGAAATGTATGTCGACGGCTTTGTCGACATGGCCCTCGCCGGCAAGATCACCGGCAAGCACAAGCAGCTCGACAAGGGCCGTCAGGTCTTTGCCTTCGCCGCCGGCACGCAGAAGCTCTATGACTACATGGATCGCAATCCCGAGGTCATGGGTGCGCCGGTCGACTATACGAACGACGTGTTTGTCATCTCCCAGATCGACAACTTCATCTCCATCAACAACGCCATCGACTGCGATCTGTTCGGTCAGGTGAACGCGGAGTCCGCGGGCATCAAGCACATCTCCGGCACGGGCGGTCAGCTCGACTTTGCGATGGGCGCGTACCTCTCCAAGGGCGGCAAGAGCTTCATCTGCATGTCCTCGACCGTCACGGGCAAGGACGGCACGGTCAAGAGCCGCATCGTTCCCACGCTGACGCCCGGCTCTATCTGCACCGACCCGCGCTCCTGCACGCACTACATCGTCACCGAGTATGGCATGGTCAACCTCAAGGGCCTTTCGACCTGGCAGCGTGCCGAGGCGCTCATCGGCATCGCGCATCCCGACTTCCGCGAGCAGCTCATCGCCGACGCGGAGAAGATGCACATCTGGCGCCGCAGCAATAAGTAAGCAATCAATCGTTCTTCCGTCACGTGGGCTTTCCTGAAAAGGGGAGCCCACATTTTTTCGAAAATCCACCTCGTTTCCATTTTTATGCGTTATTTCATCAAAAGTCGCTTGAAAATGATGGCAAAGTACGTTATACTATGTATGGGGAATTGTTTCCTCTTGTGTGTTTGTGCTGTTTTTCTTTTCCATCGCACGGAAAACCGGGGCGAATGCCGGATTGGCATTCTGCCTGAAGGGAGGTGGGCATAGAATGTTTCAAGTGGGAGATAAGGTCGTGCACCCGATGCACGGCGCCGGTGTGATCGACAGCATTGTCCGCGAAAAGATCAGCGGCAAAGCAATGGATTTTTACGTCTTCAAAATGCCCATTTCCGGGCTAACGCTCAAGATCCCGACCGAGAATTCCACGGCCATCGGCATCCGCGCCATCAAGACGAGAAGCGAGATCGAAGAGGTCATCGCGCGCATTCCCAAGCTCGGCGTCGACATGACGGCGAACTGGAACCACCGCTACCGCGAGAATATGGATCGCCTGAAAAGCGGCAATCTCGACGAGGTCAGCGCCGTCATCAAGGCGCTGATGCATCGCGACAGCACGCGCGGACTATCCAACGGTGAGCGCAAGATGCTGCACATTGCCAAGCAGATCCTCGTATCAGAGATCGTCCTGGCAGAAGACGTGGAGTATCCCGAGGCTGAGGGGCGCGTCAACGCCGCGATGCTGTTAAAGGAGAGCGATTGAGTCCATGAGCCTGCTGCAAAAGATGTTCGGCAAGCGCCAAAAGCGCACTCACCCGTACTGCGCCGCGCTGATTGCGGCCGCCGGAAGCTCCACGCGCTACGGCGGGGAAAACAAGCTGCTGCAAACCCTTGACGGCATCCCCGTCCTTGTGCGCACACTGCTCACGATCGACCGCGTGGAGGGCATCGACGAGATCGTCATCGCTGCGCGGGAGGACGAGCTGCTGCCTTATGCTGAGCTCTGCAAGACCTTTGGCCTCAGAAAACCCGTAAAGGTCATCGTCGGCGGCGCAACGCGGACAGAGTCCGTGCTGCGCGCGGCGCTCGAGGCCTCGCCCGAGACGGAATTTTTCGCCGTGCAGGACGGTGCGCGTCCGCTCGTCACCGTCGAGCTCATCGACGAAGTGCTCGACGCGGCAAGAGTTTATCTCGCCGCCGCGCCCGCCGTTCCGGTGCGCGACACCATCAAGGTCGCGCACGACGGCATCGTCGAGCGCACGCCCGATCGCAGCGCGCTCTTCGCCGTGCAGACGCCGCAGGTCTTCGCCGCCGACCTTTTGAAGGCGGCGCTCCAGTCCGCGATTGCGGGTGGCGCGACTATTACGGACGATTGCTCCGCTGTAGAGCGGATGGGCAAGGAAGTCCACTTGACAGAGGGCAGCGAGGAAAACATCAAGATCACCACGCCGGTCGACCTTGCGATCGCAGAAGCAATTTTACAGCGCAGAGGGGAATGAACCTTTCCCCTCTGCCTTTTCTTGAAGAAAGGACCCATACCATGACGAATTTACGCATCGGGCACGGCTACGACGTGCACCGCCTGACCGAGGGCCGCGCACTGATTTTAGGCGGCGTGACGATCCCCTACGAAAAGGGCCTGCTCGGCCATTCGGACGCTGACGTACTGACCCACGCCGTGATGGACGCGCTGCTCGGCGCGGCGGCGCTCGGCGATATCGGCAAGCTCTTTCCCGATTCCGCCGACGAGTTTGCCGGCATCTCGAGCTTAGAGCTGCTGCGGCGGGTGAAGCTGCACCTCGCCGCCGCGGGGTACGATGTCGTCAACATTGACGCGACGATCCTGGCGCAGGCACCCAAGCTCGCACCGTATCGCGAGAAGATGCGCTCGAATATCGCGCGTGAGCTCCAGATCGATGTCTCGCGCGTGAGCGTGAAAGCCACGACCGAGGAGCACCTCGGCTTCACCGGCAGCGGCGAGGGGATGGCCGCCCACGCTATCGCGCTCCTTGAGCGCGCGGACAACTGAATCAAAACCGCTTCGGACGGACGCTTTTTCTGAGCGCCCGTCCCTTTTCGCCCGCACACCGCCGCCGCGCACGCATATCATGCTGTGAGGGGGAATCGGTATGGACTATTATCTCTTTGCCGCGCGCTCAGTCACCCATGCCCAGCGCATGGCGCGGCTTTTGAGCGACGCGGGTATCTCTGCCAAAATCCACCGCGCGGGCGCTGAGATCACCGAGCGCGGCTGCGGCTATACGCTGGAAATCCCGCGCCGCCACGCGGCGCGCGCCATGCAGGCCTGCCGCGCGGGCGGCGTGCTGCCGGTCAAGGTTCTTTTCGTCTCGGATGACGGCATGCAAGAGGTGGCGCTATGATCTATCTCGACAGCGCCGCCACGACGTTTCAAAAGCCCGCTGCGGTACAGCGGGCCGTCGTGCAGGCGATGCGCACGATGAGCTCGCCCGGGCGCGGCGGGTATGCCGCGGCGCAGCAGGCCGAAGAGCTGCTGTTTCGCTGCCGCAGCGCAGCCGCGGAGCTCTTCTCCGTGCCGTCGAGCGAGCAGGTCGTTTTCACGATGAACGCGACGCATGGTCTGAACATCGCCATCAAGAGCCTTGTCCGCCCATGCGGGCGGGTCGTCATCTCAGGCTATGAGCACAACGCCGTCACGCGGCCGCTGCACGCGCTGGGCGCGGAGGTCATCGTCGCCGCCGCGCCGCTTTTTTCGCCGCAGGAGACGGTCGAAGCCTTCGAGCGCGCGCTTGCGCATGAGCCCGATGCCGTTATCTGCACACATGTCTCCAATGTCTTCGGCGCTATTTTGCCAATTGAGCGCATCGCGCAGCTCTGCCGCAGCGCAAGCGTGCCGCTCATCATCGACGCGTCTCAATCCGCGGGCTCGCTGCCGATCGACTTTTCCGCGCTCGCGCCCGCATTCCTTGCCATGCCGGGGCATAAGGGACTTTACGGCCCGCAGGGGACGGGGCTGCTGCTCTGTGGCAGCGACGCGCTCCCGCTCATTGAGGGCGGCACAGGCAGCGAATCGCTGCGCCAGAGCATGCCGGACTTTCTTCCCGACCGTCTGGAGGCAGGGACGCACAACGTTCCTGGCATCGCGGGGCTCGAAGCGGGCATCGCCTTCGTGCGCGCGCAGCGCCCGGAGCGCATCCTGCACCACAGCCGCGCGCTCATCCGTCGAGTAGGAGAGGGCCTCGGCAAAATTCCAAATGTACACGGATTTCTCTCGCTGGAGGCAAGCTTGCAGGCAGGGGTCTTATCGTTCACGGTGGACGGCCTTTCGCCAGAAAGTGTCGCCGAGGAGATGGCAAAGCGCGGTATCGCGCTGCGCGCGGGGCTGCACTGTGCGCCGTTCGCGCACAAAACGGTGGGCACTTTGCCCGACGGAACGGTGCGGTTGAGCGTTTCCGCCTTTAATCGCGAAAGCGAGATCGACACGTTTCTTTCCTCTCTGCGCGCGATCGCGGCAGGTCAGGCAAAAAACTGAGATTTCATAGAAAATTCATCGCTCTACCGTTGCAATTTGGAGTGTTTCATATTAGAATAAGTAATAACTATTGCTTAAGGGGAGCGTGCCTATGGAATTTGTCATGCCCATCCTGGAAGGCGCGTGGCGCTATGTGCTCACGCTCAGGATCTCGGACTATCTTGATATCGCGCTGATGGCGTATGCGATCTATTGGCTTTTAAAGCTTGTCGGCACGTCGAAGGTCGAGAGCGTCGGCAAGGTGATTTTGCTGTTCCTGCTGGCGCTGATGCTCTCGGACGCGTTCTCGCTCAACGGAATTTACTTCCTTTTGAGCCATATTCTCTCGCTCGGTGCGCTGGCGCTCATCGTGCTCTTCCAGCCCGAGATCCGCCGCCTCATCGATCAGCTCGGCTCGAGCCGCTGGCGCTCGTTCAACCCCTTCGCGCGCACGCAGCAGGTCTCGGCCATTGAAAACGCCATCGCGCAGACGGTGCTCGCCTGCACGGAAATGTCCAAAACGCGCACGGGCGTTCTCATCGTCTTCGAGCGTGAAATGGCGCTGGACGACATCGCCCGCACGGGCACAATCGTCGACGCGCGCGTGAGCAGCGAGCTTCTCAAAAATATTTTCTTCGTTAAGGCGGCCATGCACGACGGCGCGGTCATCATGCGTGACGGGCGGCTGCTCGCGGGCGGTTGCATGCTGCCGCTCTCGAAAAACGTGAACCTGAGCCGCGACCTTGGCATGCGTCACCGTGCGGGCATCGGCATGAGCGAGAATTCCGACGCGGTCGTCGTCATCGTCTCGGAGGAGACGGGGACGATCTCCGTCGCCATCGGCGGCCTCTTAAAGCGCCACCTGATGCCCGAGACGCTCGAAAAGCTGCTCATCAATGAGCTTGTCCCGCAGGAGCCCACTGAACAGGACGACAAGCTCCACATGAAGCTCTTGAAGCTCCTCAGTGCCGGAAAGGGGGACAAGGACGATGAAAAGTAAGCGCCGCAAGATCTTCTACGTTGCATTGTCCATCCTCATCGCGGCAACGATCTGGTTCTACGTGAACAACAAGGAATCCGTGACCGTGTACGTCCATGACGTGCCGATCGAATTTCTCAACGAGGACACGTCGCTTGCCGACAAGGGCCTCATGCGCATCAGTGGGGACGAGGATATCACCGTCGATTTAAAGCTCCAGATGCCGCGCAACGTCGTCTACGACTTTGACACGAGCGAGCTGCGGCTCGTGAGCGACCTTTCGACCATCACCTACGCGGGCAAGCAGTCCGTCAGCTACACGATCCTGTACCCTTCGAAGGTCTCGTCGAACAGCGTGAAGGTCGAATCGCCGACCATCCGCACCGTTCAGGTCGAGATCGGCGAGCTCAACAAGAAGGACATCGAGATCCGCTGCAAAGTCGTCGGCAATGTGGCCGAGGGCTACATCGCCGGCACGGTCGAGATGCTGCCCGAAACGCTCGAGGTGCGCGGCCAGCAGGCTGACATCATGCAGATCAGCTACGCGCAGGTCACGCTCGACATCGAAAATGCATCCTCTACGGTCGTGGAGCTGCTCGACTATGAGCTCTATGACTTCAACGACCAGCTCATTGAGAGCAAGAACATCCATCCCATGAGTGAAAACGTGCAGGTGACGATGCCGGTGCTCAAGGTGAAGGACGTTCCGCTGACCGTCAACTTTATCGAATCCGCGGGCTCGCGGCTCGAGAATTACACCTATACGCTCAGCCACAGCAGCATCACCCTTTCCGGTGATGCGACGCAGATGGCAGGCATCAGTGAGATCTCGCTCGGCACGCTCGCGCTTGAGGACGTGCAGGGCTCGGAGACGCTGACCTATGATATTCTCATTCCCGACGGGGTGAACAACTTAAGCGGGATCACAAGCGCTACGCTCACGATCAGCAGCGGCGACATCAGCACGAAAGAGGTCGAGGCGACGCACTTCAGCTACGAGAATTTCTCAGGCGATCACACC